>Ga0210064_1000021_pt1 | contig 70202 bp, 62 predicted proteins | sample Muzzi_CordC_D2_FD_185531 | JGI IMG/M metagenome (GOLD analysis project Ga0210064, IMG submission 185531) | Wetland microbial communities from San Francisco Bay, California, USA, that impact long-term carbon sequestration - Muzzi_CordC_D2 (SPAdes) | ecosystem: Environmental > Aquatic > Marine >... | reverse complement strand
TCCATAAAATTGACCCGCATTTCTTTTTGAATATCCCTGGCAACGTCCATTGAGTAATCTACGCCAAATCGCATATCGATCTTGATATTTTCCTTGCGGCAGCACGCATCCAGCGACGATTTGGTCATGTTTCCGATTAAATAGGCACCTGATTGCGAACCCCATGCAAAGTGAGGACCATCTCCCCCGCTGTCTCCCATCAATATGATTTTTGCGGAAGGAATGCCCAAGGAGCGAATCACCGCTTGGCTGTTTTTAACTTTGTCCCGGGTTTCAAAAAGTTCATAGATGGATCCGGGATCGCTGCTACTCGCCGGGTAGCGCAGCATCGGGTGGGCCGAGATCACCGGCACGCGGGGCAGGAATCCCCCGGCAAAAACCCGCTGGAAATATCCGATCATACCGGTGGTGTTGATCATAAACAGAATATCCTTGCTCGAACACCATTCGATCAGATCCGGTACGCCGGTATAGGTGGTGAAGGCTTTAGCCAGATAGGCGTCCATTTGCTCCGCTTTTATGGTGTGCGGCAGCATCTGTTCGATTTGCCGGACGGCCACAGCGAGGGAAATCCGGTTGCCGGTATATTGGCGGAAAATATTGAATAATTTAGTTTCAAACTGGGGAAAATTGTAGGTGATGAAATCAAACGGTCCGCAGGGTGCCAGGCACTCGTTCCAATCCGATGAAACAATAGCTTTGTAGCGGATGCTCATTTTTGATAACCACCTTGGAAGGTGCCACGGTAAACGCTTGGAAATTTAACCTATCGAAGGGTTATCGCTCTGTCAACAGCAAGTTTCAAAAAATCATAACCTGTTGATATTGTTTAAATTTGATATTGAGATTTGACATCGACACCTCTTTTTACTAAAATAGTAACAGGATTCACGGCCCGGCCCGGCTCGACTCGTCGACACCATTTGCAACAAAAATAGATGATTAACCAGCCGGTCTTAACAAATCGTTCATCTAATGATATAATATAGGAAATTAAAACAGATACACAGCGGTATTATAAAAGGAGTAGAACAAGATGGATCCCAACCTCATGAGCTGCCCGACATGCGGTCATTCCGTAAGCAATATTTCCGGGACCTGTACCTACTGTGGTGCAATGGTGTTAAACGCAAATCAGCAACCGCAACCCGAAGAAAAAGAAGTCGGCGAAATAGCACAAGTGACGGACTCTCCACCGCCTTTACCGCAGGAAGATACAGTTTCGGCGGGTTTTAATTCTGCTGAAGCCGATAAAACGACTTCGGCTGCTGAAGCCCAGTCTGATCCTGACCGTTCCCAACAGCCGGCCAATCTGCAGCCTGCGGCAGAAACATCTGCGTCGGCAACCGAAGCGGTGGACGGTTCTGTGGATGAATCGGAATTCGCTGAGCCAGCGGTTGAAAGTCAGCCCCCTGAGGACGAAAAAATATCGGAATCCAAATCGGAAAGCGGTCAGATCCCTCCGGACGTTGAGCGTGTTGCTGAAATTTCCCTGATCGAGCCTGTCGAAGCAGAATCTGAACCTGATGACGATACAGAGCTCATTGCTGAGAAAATGAACGATACTCCGGAGCCGGAAGTGGTGGATTTGGCCGGTAATGAACCGGACGAATCGGAAACATTGGGGGAAGATATTGTCGAACTGGTTGAAATCGACGCCACCCGGCATGAGTCGGAGACACAGTCTGCAGCCGTAACATTACCGCCCCCGGATAAATCTGGTGAAGCGGCCAAAACCTACCCGGTGCAAGAGCTTCCGGCAGAGAATAATGCAGATATTGTCATTGATGCCGAGGCCGAATTAACTTCAAAGTCATTAGGAGATACTATTTTGCTGGAAGCAGACGATGAGGTGAAGCCTGCAGCCGGGAACCTGCCGGATAAGATCGAAGAAACGGCGGGATCGGAATCCACGGACGATGCCTTAAAAATAGAGAAAGCCGCGCAGGAAATGAGCGAGGCCATAGAGAAACAAAAAGCTGCATTGGCTGAGGCTCAAAAAATAAAGATGCAAAAGCAAGTGTTGACCAAAGCCCAGGCGCTCAAAAAGCAAAAAGATGCCCAGGTAAAGGTCATCGCTCTGAAAAAGCAGAAAATGATTTTGGCCAAAGCCGCGGCCCTGAAGCGTAAAAAAGCGGCGCTGGCCAAAGCCAAAGCGGGACCAAAGCAGCAAGATGCTCAGACGCCTGTTGAGACTGCAAAAAAGGTTGACAGCGCAGCAGCAAACACCGTACCCGCAGCAGGTAAGCCCAAAATCGACCGGAGTTTGGAAACCAACAGCACTATGAAGAGCCTTCTTGAAAAATATAAAGGCCAGGCGATTGGAATTAACTACGACAACTCAGCCGAGATCAGGGAGGCCCAACTGGTTGAAGCCAATAGTGAATATTTCAGTGTGTTTGTAAAGGATAAAAAACTGCATTACAATTATCCATTAAAAAGCGTATTAACGGTCATCGAGGGCCAAGACGGGGTAGATGCAGGTGATCCCGAAAAAAAAGGCAAATTTAATGTCGTCATAAAAGTATACCCGCTGGTTCTTTTCTGAAAACCTGTTGAGAAGAATATATCGGAATATCTATACCTGACCCCAATCCGCCTTTGGCAGAAAACCTTCAGTCCCTGACGACATGTTGTCAGATTACACCTGATTAGGGCCTAAAAAGGACCACCCGAAGGAATACAATGAAATACCTGCCGATTGACAGCGACCTTTTCATTCAGAACCGCAAACGATTAGTTGAGCGACTAAAACCCAACTCAGTTGCCGTTTTCAATTCCAGCGACCTGATGCCGACCAGTGCGGACGGCACGCATCCATTTATTCAGCAGACTGATTTGTTTTATCTGAGTGGAATCGACCAGGAGGAGAGCACGCTGATTATCTGCCCGGATATTAGGGAAGAAAAATACCGCCAAATCCTGTTTCTCAAGGAAACCAATGAGCAGATCGCTTTATGGGAAGGGCATAAATACACCAAGGAAGAAGCCAGCGCAGGGTCCGGAATTGAAACGGTTTACTGGAATCATGAATTTGATAATATCTTCAAGCAACTGGTATTTCAATCCGACCATATTTTCCTGAACACCAATGAACATCTTCGGGCGCAGACCCGGGTGGAGACCCGGGATGATCGTTTTCTCAGGTGGTGCCGCAAAGCTTTTCCGTTGCACCGTTACGAACGGCTGGCTCCGATCATGCACAACCTGCGCGCCGTTAAATCCCAGATCGAACTGGATCTTATCAAAAAAGCCTGCGACATCACCGACCAAACGTTTCGCCGCCTGCTGGGCTTTATCAAAGCCGGGGTTTGGGAATTTGAGATCGAGGCCGAAATTTACCACGAGTTTTTAAGAAACCGGTCTAAAGGTCCCGGGTTTGAGACGATTGTTGCCTCCGGCATCGATTCATGCACCCTGCACTACATCAAAAATGATAAACAATGCCGGGATGGTGATCTCGTGCTAATCGATTTTGGCGCCGAATACGCCAACTATGCCGCTGATGTTACCCGCACCGTTCCGGTCGGCGGCAAGTTCTCAAAACGGCAAAAACAGGTTTACAATTCGGTTTTAAACGTGCAGAAAGCTGCCATAAAACTGCTCGTTTCGGGCAATACTCTTGATGAATACCACAAGGAAGTCGGCAAAATAATGGAATCGGAACTCATCGGCCTGGGACTGCTGGATTCGAACCTTGTCAAGCAGCAATCCGAAGACGATCCGCTGTATAAGAAGTATTTCCCCCATGGCACCTCGCATCATTTGGGTCTGGATGTGCATGATTACGGTGACAAATACCGGCCATTAGAACCCGGCATGGTGTTGACCTGTGAACCCGGAATTTATATCAGAGACGAAGCGATCGGAATCCGAATCGAAAACGATATCTTAATCACCGCAGACGGGCCGGTCGATTTGACGGAGAGTGTGCCCCGGGAAGCTGAAGAGATCGAAGAATTGATGACAACCGCTTCATTTTAATTGTGGGGGGGATAATGGGGAGGCAAGTTGTTATTGTCGGTGCCGGTCATGCGCATTTGACCATCTTGAAAAATCTGCAGGAGTTTAAAAATGCCGGCCATGATGTCACCGTCGTAAGTTCAAGCCGTCTGCATTATTATTCCGGGATGGGACCCGGCATGCTGTCAGGGATTTACCGGCCCGAGGATATCCGCTTCAATGTCAAGAAGATGTCCGAGGACCGGGGCGCGGTTTTCATTGAAGACAAAGTCGTCAAGCTTCACCCGCAGAAAAAGGAAATTGACCTGCAATCCGGCCGGGCACTGCCCTACGATGTCATGTCGGTTAATACCGGAAGTTTTGTGCCGGTTGAAGCTGACGGGTCTTCTGATGTTTCGGTCATCACGGTGAAGCCCATCGAAAATCTGCTAAACGCCCGTCGCCAAATCATCGGGGCCTTGAAGAATAAAGAATTAAAGATAACGGTCGTCGGTGGCGGGCCGACCGGGGTCGAGATGGCCGGTAACCTGGAGCGGCTGGTCTGCGATGAATCCGGTAAGTGCCGGATCACGCTTGTCGCCGGAAGCCGTCTGCTTCGTCAATTTAAAGCCGGCGTTCGACATCGTGTTATGAACTCCCTGGTTCGCCGCAACGTGCAGGTGATTGAAGGCACCAGATCGACGGCCGTCCAGAATCAGTCCGTGGTGCTGTCTGATGGCCGCGCTGTTGAAAGTGATATCGTTTTCATGGCAGTGGGGGTTAAACCGTCATCCCTGTTTGAAGATAGTGGATTAACTGTCGGACCAGACGGCGGGATGCTGGTCAATCGACATCTGCAGTCCGTCTCTTTCCCGGAGATTTTTGGCGGTGGGGACTGCATCAGTTTCGAGCCTCAACCTCTGGCAAAAGTTGGTGTGTATGCCGTGCGACAAAATCCAATACTCCTCAACAATCTTCTGGGCTTCCTAAAAGGTGCTGCGCTGGAGCAGTTTATCCCGCAAAAAAAAGTTTTGCTCGCGTTTAACATGGGGGACGGCACGGCTGTCGTGCAATGGCACTCCCTGGTTTGGGGCGGCAGGCTCGGGTTTGCGTTGAAAAACTACATCGACAAAACATTTATGAAAAATTTTCAAATCTCCGGGGAGTTGGATGATTAACTGATTGCGGAGTCGAAGCTGTTTATTCAAATTACTATTTAAAAATATCTTGTCTTAACAGCAATATTCGACGATAATTAAGGCGATTAACCGTGTATGCGAAAATCCTGGTCCCTCCTTTAGGATGAATTAAATAAAGCTTAAAAGAAAACCGGGTGATTGGTCGAAATAATAAATTAGCATTACAGGGAGGCTAACATGAGTATCAGAAAACAGTATCTTAAAAGTAGACCGGTATGCAAAACGACCTTTCGGATTCCCGAGGAAATGGGCAACTCGGCTGAAAGTGCTCACATTGTGGGCGAATTTAACAACTGGACATTCTTTTCCACTCCGATGAAAAAGTTAAAAAGCGGCGCATTTACTACTACGATAGAGCTTGAACCGGGCAAAGAATACCAATTTCGCTATCTGCTGGATCAAAAGATCTGGAAAAATGAAAAAGAGGCGGATAAATCGGTGCCCACACCCTTTGGAGATAGCGAGAACTCGGTCATCATTATTTGAAAACTGCTCATATCCTTATCCGGTCAAATATCAATGTTTGCGAACAATATCCGGATGTGGCCTTTTCAATGACTATATCCATCGCAGCGCCTTTGTCAGTTTTCGACGCCCCAGGGTCACCTTCGGATCCAGACGAAGCTCTATATATCGACCCTCGGATAGAATTCGCCGTAATTCGGTGGTGACCACCCGCATTCGGTCATAGGTTATCAAATCAACATTATTCTGCCGCGCACGAAATGAGTTTGCATATCCCGGAGGTGGCTGAATCTTGACGGCTGCCTTTACCTCACCACGATGAATAACAGCGCCGTTTTCAAAAACCATCAGGTTTTTCGTTTGGCCGGTCTGCTCAGCCGAAGACCAGGCCAAGGAGGATTCGCTCAACAGGCAAATCCAGCGAGCGCGTCGAATCAGGTGGGCGCTGTGCCGTATCATTGACTCGATGGCAGTGCATACTGCTTCGGGGGTCCAGGTCTGCCTGCCGCCGGAATCCTCTAATTGCGCATCCAGGTCGTCCTGATTACCTTGCTTTTTTTCATCTGTCTCAGCGAGGGCTGCCGCCGCCAGTTTCTCCTGCCAGAGCTTGGCACCGAGGCCGGTCAAAAACCGCAAGGGCGTTTGATGCTGCAGACGGCGGCGATGGTGTTGCCGGAAAATTTCAAAGCCCTGCTTCAAACAATCGATTTCCGGAGCATACTCCGCCGGCACGGTCAGCAGTGAGTATGCCAGGCAGTTGTGCCGGTCGCCGTCTATTCGTACTCTGTCCCGCAGCCACAATCCGAGCGCAGCAAGCGCTTCAATAATTTGGCCGGCGGGAAGCGGCCCCACCGGATAATCGTCATGGGCAACCGCAGCATGCCGCGCGAGATCTTTTGTGCAAAATGCGAGCCGGCGCTGTCGACGGCGCAGGGCGATGTTGTAGGGCGGCGAATGGCGCTTGATTTCATCTGATTCAAGAAGGGCCGCTTCCAGGGCCGAACCGGTCGGGGTAACATCCAGCCCGCGGGCCTGGGTTAACATTTCCAGGATGTGTTCGGCGTGGGGAGCTTTGGGTCGAAAATAACTGTTTACCCGTTGTTTGAGCGATTTGGCCTTGCCGATGTAAAGTAAATTGCCGCCGGCCCGCAACATGCGGTAAATACCGGGTTTGTCCGGCAGTTGCTGCCTGAGACGGGGATTCATCGGATATGCCCGTGTTGAACGGCCTGGTGGTCTGGTGGCAGCCAGCCAGTCGATGAGCTGGTCGAGTTTGGAGATGCCGCAGTTCGTGTTTAGCAACCGGACCAAACTTTGCCAGATAAACGCCGTTGCGGCCGCATGGTCGGCGCTGCGTTTGAGTTCCGGCATGCTATGGCCATAGTAACCGGCAATTGCTCTGATGCCCCTGCGCGGTATGTCCGGCAGCAGACGCACCGCGATCTCATGGGTACAGAGGATCTGAAATGGAAATGGGCCGGCGGGACCATTTTCGCGGTGGAGTTTTTGCAGAAAAGGCGTTTCATAGCGGGCGAAATGGATAACTACCGGGCAGGCAGCCCCCGGGAGGCCGGAGACAGCTTGGCCGGCGCTTGCCAGCAGATTTTCCCAAACAATCTTTGACGACACCGCCGCTTTCAGGTTTTCTTCTGAAATGCCGGTGATGCGTTGCACCGCCCGCGGGATGGCGGCTTCGGCCGGTAAACGGATCAGGTAAGTCTGGCCAGCGGATTTATCCGCAATACGGTCCAACGATGCGGAGGTCTGGATCCAACCCATTTCAAGAAGATGTCCTCGGACGGGATTGGCGCCCGTTGCCTGGCAGTCAAGCGCCAGAATCTTTAAATCTGCAAGGGTAGCTGACATTAGACCCCCGGAAGTTGGTTTAGTGCATATTGTGTTGAAATAATTATAAAAAGAATGAAAAAGATATTCAAAGAAATGCCTAAAATTACAAAATGCCTAAAGTTAAGGTATTTTGTCGATTTTATTGAATTTGTACGTAATAAGCCGCCGGGTATCAAGAAGTCAATTTCTCCTGTCAGATCGCATCTGGCTGAGGGCAAATAAACCCCCGAAAAGAAAAAGTTGGAACCGCTTCATTGCTGACACCTCCCCTTTCCATTTTAGAGTCTGAAAATGGTGATTTTATACCATTTTTTTTCTTCATTATTGAAAATTTATTTTTGTTTTAATAATGTCAATATGTTATAGAATATAATTTGATTTTCTATCCTTCCAAATATCGGGAATAAGAATGGGCAATGAAATCGACAAGGGGCTGTACGACGCCCTAAAAAATCTCAGAGACCAGGTACCCCGACTGGCTGATATGCTGAAACTCGGTATGGACGAGCAAATCGGTTTCTGGAATGAGATCGTTGATGCCAAGCTGCTTAGCCGGCTGGCGCCGGATTTTCCGGTGGTCGCTGCGATTTGCGGCGGTGGATCTTCCGGCAAATCCACCCTGTTCAACGCATTGGTCGGAGAGCATATTGCCCCGACGGGCGGAACAGCCGGTTTAAACCGCCGGGTGCTTTTTTCAGTTCCGGCCCGGCGCGCCGAGCATACCGATCTGCTGGCCGATCTGGCCAGGCCCTTCAAAGATGTGCCCGAACATTTGAAAGATAAGGACGAATTGACCCTTCCCGGAAAGCCGCTGTATGTTGCGACTCACTCTGCCTTAAATAATATGGTGATACTGGATACCCCTGATTTTGATACGGGTGCCAAGGGAGCTTATACCAATCGGGAAGTGACCCGGATGGCATTGGAAGCTTCGGACATTTTAATCTATATTTTTACCAATTCAAACTACAATAATCGGGACAATACCGATTTTATTGCTCAAATGCTGACCGGAATCGGTAAACGAAAATGCCTGCTGGTCTATCGGGTGTACCCGAGCTATACGCAGCATGAAGTACTGGAACATGCCAGAACGGTGGCCGAGGGCATATACGGTAAGCTGGCCGATCAATACCTGCTGGGGGTTTACCGCACGGATGAGGATAACAACGTGGCCGCCGGGGATCGATTCATGGATATAAAACCGGTTGATACAAACGACCCCGAATTTTCACAAGTCCTGCAATCAATCAATGCCCGCGCCATCAGGTTGGAGCTTTATGCGTCCATCTTGAAAGACGTCTGTCAACAGGCCGAAAATATCAGAGAGCGCTCGGAAGTTGCCCTTGATGAACTGCGCCTGTATTTTGATGCCCTCCAGATAGCCCAAAGTCAATCCGTGCGCGAAGCGCTGAAGAATTTTCCGATAAATCGAATCATGCGGCGGTTTGCCCGGGTCTGGGCGGCTACGGATCCGACCCATGTAAAAATTATGCGCCGAACCGGCAGCGTCATTGAATTTCCTCTCAAAATGCTGCTGGGTGCGGCCGGCTGGGCCAGAGACCAGATGTCACTGGAAAAGGCTGACAGTGCTTCAGTCAATGTGTATGCCCAAAAAGTAGATGAGGATCTGGTGACTGCCGTAACCGGCATCCATAGTCAGACGGTTAGTCCCCAATTAGCGGTCAGCGGTTCTGCGCGGGATCCGCTTGTCCGGCGAATGGCCGATGTCATTGACCTCATTCGAAGGCGCAAAAATCCCGGGAAAGGGGAGAACCCCCTGACCGAAACCGCCGGCGATGGTTTAACCGTCTCTTTTGTGGTTGAAGCCCACCCTGTGGTCCATAGAGAGCAGGCGCTTTTACGATCCAGAGATTTTAAATCCGTTTTGCAGTCTATTCTTGCCGAAAAAGAGACGATCCTGGGCATTTCTCAGGATATGGAAGCGGATCTTGAAAAATTAGCCGATGATTTCCGCAACAAGATGGGCCTGTGGCGCAAAATCAACCAGACCTTCTGGGCCTTTCTCAATGTGTTGCCGGCCACGGTTGCGGTCACTTATGTTCTGTCCACCGGGGATCCGGTGGGAGCAGTTGGGATAAAAGTTAAGCTGGCAGGGCTTTTCGGGGCCAAGGATCTGTATGCATTGTTTGCAATTCCGTTCACCACCGGGTTAAAAAAGGCCGACCGCCAGCAGATTGAAGAAATGCTGCGTGTTGTTTTGCAAACCTGGCTAAAAGATAAGTCTAAAATTGTGCAGCAACTCATCGAAAAAAACATTACCGGTGGAAATATCCGTTGTGCCCGCCAAACTATTGCTGATGCAGATCAATTGATGGACAATATCAATCGGTCACTGCGAACATGCACACAGGCAGGGGGAGCTGATAAGAAATGACATCAACACACCAGTTAACCGCGCTTAAAGCACTTGCAAAAATTGAAGGTTATAAAAATGATCTCAGCATTCTGGGATCAACCCTCGGCAACCTGACCCTCTGGCATCCGGCAGCTCCGCACCGGAAACAATGCGATGCGGCGGTTCAGATGATCGATAATATTGCCGAACGTTTCGAACGCAAGCTGGTGGTGACCATCGTCGGACCGTGCGGCGCAGGCAAATCCACCCTGTTGAATGCCCTGGCCGGTGTGGATGATTTATCACCGGCCGGACATCAACGCCCCACCACCGGACAGGTTATCGTTTTCGGCAGTGACGATCAGGATGCCGCCCAGCTGATTGAAAGCCTTGGCAGTGAAGCGGTGGCGGTTAAGTCAAGTCCGGCGGCGGCGTTGTTGGAGCATGTACTCATCATCGATACGCCGGATACCGACAGCATGGCCTACCAGAAGCACGGTCCCCTTGTACGTGATGCTATCGGGCGGTCGGATATGCTAATTTGCGTGTTCGATTCTGAAAACCCCAAAAGAAAGGATCATGTTGATTTTTTAGCCCCGTTTGTTCATCGATTTAATGGAGAATCACTGGTGGTCGTTATCAACAAATGCGATCGCCAGGATGAGCTGGAGTTAAAAAATCGAATATTGCCGGATTTTACCGCCTTTATCCAAGACGGCTGGCAATCCAATGTCGACCGGATGCTGTGCATATCGGCCCGCCGTCATCTGCGAAATCCGCAATGGGACGAAGCCGCAGGCCCGAAACACGATTTTGATCAATTCGAGGAGTTGCAGCAGCTGGTTTTCGACAGTATAAATCGCGCCGGGTATGTGGTGGACAGGCGGCTTGAAAATGCCCGCAGTTTGCGGGATTTTGTGTTCAATGAAGTCCAGCGGGAAATTTCCGGGCACCGGATGTCTTTGGCGGCGGCCGCGGAGCAGTTTCGTGATGCGGAAAAAAAGTCTTACCTGGACGCTGTGTCTGCCATGAAAAAAGATGATTCACATCAGCTGCTGGGTGTCAGCTTGATGGTCTACCAGAAGCTGGCCCAGCGATGGATCGGTCCCATTGGTTGGATGACCGCCATTTGGGCGCGGTTACTGCTATTTGGTGCCGGTATTGCAGCTCTATTTCGATTTGGCCGTCCGGTCAGCCAGATAATCGGCCTGATTTCAGCCTGGCGACATTATAAAGATTCCAAATCGGCCATGGCCGACACCCGCAACGATGAGAGAATCGGCGCGGGTTTGCGAACCTATCGGCTGGCGACGATGAGCAACTGGCCGAATATCGCCGAATCCTTGATCGGCGGTGGTTTTGACAGTACCGTGCGCCGGGTTGATGTCGCCCTGTCGGACGACAACACGTTCAGTGAAAAATTCGCAGGCCTCTGGAGCCACGGTTTGGAATCTGAGATGGAGCGCATTGCACGAAGGCTCTCCGGCTTGCTGCTGCAAATTCTACTCAACCTGCCGGTGCTGGCCATTCTGGGTTACACCGGTTGGATCACCGTGCAGCGGTTTTTGATGGGCAGCTATCTTGCGGTCGATTTTTTTCTGCATGCCCTGTGGACGATCGGTATTGTGCTGTTGCTGAGCTTTTTCTTTTTCCAAGTCTGCGTGAGGCTGGCAGCCAGCCCTGAGCGTGTCACCCGCCGCACATTTGAAAAAATGAAGCGCCAGGCCGATCAACTCGAGGGCATCACAACCAACCCGGTACTTGAGCAGCTGGAAACCGTTCTTGAGTTGGATAGGATGTTGGCCGGGAGGAAGTAATACGGCGGGCAAGCTGACATGGAAATAAGATTTTATATCTCAAAGCGAGTAGTTTCAGACAAATATCCGATTAAATGATGAGGCTCTGATGGTCCCAGGAGCCTATGAAGCTTTCTTAGCCTTTCTGGCGGCTTCCAACTTTTCGATGGCGGCCATACGTTCCAGTACCTCTTTGGTTTCCATCGGCCGTTCTTCATAATCTCCGCACCATTGGTTTTGGGCGACGGCAGGCCAGGCGGCAAAGCGGATTTTAGTATCCGGGCCACCGTCCAGGGTTATGGGAGAAGGGGAATTGCGTCGGCATTCGCCGACCAGCCCCTCATCCGTTCCACCGGTTTCAGTCCAGAATTTGCAATTTTCACATACATTTGTATTTCCCATATTCATCCCCTAAGGTCATACGTATATATAACACTGTGTATATATGCACCTTGAACCAATATCTTAATTTTTCGGGGCGGAGTAATTCGAGGTGACTTTTTGGTGAGCCACCCCAATTAGAAAGGAGGTAGATGCGCTGTGTTAAATCTCACCACAGGTCTGATTTAATTTTCGGCAAAATCAGTCAATTCTTTAGTTTTTTTTCAGGGCAGGATAAAGCTGGATACTGGATGCTGGATTCTCGATGTCGGTTGCGGGTTGCGCGTGAGGAGGATGGCCTGATCTTTTGGGCACATAGCTCAATGCTGAAAGCTCAAAGTTTGTTGATGAAGCCGGCATCCGGCTCCCGCTTTAAAGCATACATATATAAAAGAGCTGAATTGCGATTGTCTGAATTTTCAGAAGACTGTCAAGCCTTTGTGGCTGTCAAGACAGGTAATTCATACAAACAGCTATTTTATGCCAAACACATTTGCGAAAAAATTGAGAGAGTCGTCATCGGCTATGCCGAATCTCTTGGCGACTTTCGGTGAGAAAATAGCAAAATTGGCGCTGGATTTTGCGCAGGCAACGCCCTTGTCGTTGTAAAGGATGCCTTCCATCACGGCCTCGTGTTTGCCGGTTTGCTCCAGCACTTTGCCCTCAGCTTTTAATGGATTGCCAATATACACCGGTTGGATGAATTCAATATTCATTGATTTGGTCATGGTGATGCGCTTAAGAAAGTGAAGGGCGGCCCAACTCATGATCTCGTCCAAGATGGTCGTCAACACGCCACCATGGGCGATGTTGCTCCATCCGCAGAGATGATCCGGTATCGTTACATTGGAGAAGACCCTGTCCCGGTCGGCAAAAAATTTCATCTGAAGGCCGGAAGGGTTTACCGGGCTGCAACCGAAACAATAATGCTCTGAGCTGTTTGGCAGGTGCTGGTAGTCTTTTGCTGATCCCATGGTTAATAGTAGATTTTATTAAACAGATTATCGGCCGCCTCTTGATCCAAATTTTTCAAGATTTTGTATTCATCCAGGGCACCCGTTTTGTCTCCCTTTTGCAGCAGGGCGGCGCCCAGATTAAAATGCGCTGATGCAAAATCCGGATCAACACGGATAGCCTCCTTGTAGGCCTTAACCGCTTCACTTGCCTGGCCCAGCTTGCCGTGCACCAGTCCCAGATTATTGTAGGCCGGTGCAAAATCGGGTTTAATGCGCAGCACTTCCCGGTTGGCGTTGATTGCCTCATGGTAGTGACCCAGTTTGGTATATGCGATGGCAATATTAAAGTAAGCCGGCGCGGCATCGGGATTTAAGCGTATCACTTTTTCAAAGGCAGCTTTGCCCTCATCCAGACGATCAAGCTGGGTATAGACAACTCCCAGCCTGAAATATGCGGGTTCGAAAGTTGGATTGAGCGATATTGCCCGTTGATAGGATTCGATGGCTTCCTGCTGCCGCCCCAATTTAAGATAATAACTTGCTAGAATATAATGCAAATTTTCATCGTTCGGATCGGTTTTAATCGCCTGTTGATAGGCCTCGATGGCCGCCTGGGGATTGTTCAATCCGACTTGGCAATAGCCCAACCCATTCCAGGCCATCGTATTTTTCGGATCTTTCTCGATGGCCTGCCTGAAAAACTGAAGGGCTTTTTGGTCCTCACCGTTTATTGAAAAGCTAAATCCCTTGCGGCAAAGTTCTTCAGCAAGCTTAGGTTGTTCCAGACTATTGTTAAACGTCCATCTCGATATCGCCAGGCCGGGGCCGGTCGGTTTTAATTTTTTTACAGATTCTCCGGCAACTGCAAAATTGAGGTTTTGGCCACGCAAAAACTGGAATGTGGCCACACCAATTGCCTGTCCTTTTAAGTTGATTACCGGGCTGCCGCTGGACCCCGGAGAAATGGGTGCGGACATTTGAAAAAAATCACCTACCGCCGGAATTTCCCGTATCGATGAAACAATGCCCTCACTGACGGTTTGCTCCAGCCCCATCGGACTGCCTACCACCAGGATTTGTTCGGCAATCGCAGGCAAATTTTTGCTTACGGTTATCCATTCAATCTCCTTGCGGGGTATATCCACCAGTACTTTGACCAGGTCGGCCGATTTGTTATCCGCCACCACCAGCTTGATTGGATATGTTTTCCCGTCGGAAGTGCGCACATCTGCGGCATAACTTCCGTCGAGAACATGATAATTTGTAATTAAATGTCCGCTTTTATCGATAAAAAAACCACTGCCGATGCTGGTAACCTGATGGTTCACATCATAGACCAAAATGGTCACAACGGCGGGGCGAATCTTATTTACCAGTTGCGTCAGATTGACTTCGGCCCTTAATTGGCCGGTTGACACCAGCCCCACAAGCAATCCGAAAATGATTTTTACTTTAATATTCATTTTAGAACCTTTGGATTTGCTAAAAACTTGAATAATATTGTAATCATCAATTTCTCATTTTGAAGACTATTGTGGAAAAAAGGCAGGCGAAGGGGTATTTTAATACAAACATAAAGAAGAATTTGCTAAATATATACTATATATTGATTTTTTTCTTGACACATGTCTACATGTTGTGATAGAAGTAATTATCCCTCCTTAAATGGGCGGTTTTGTCCACCGTTCATTTTGGTTATAGGTTGTGTGGCTGGCGTCGCCAACAACAGCAAGGCGTATGCCAAAACTGGTCATGGCAAATTACCGGATGTTACCGTTAGATAATTTATCGCCGTGCTGAATAGGAAAAAATTAGTACCGCTGTGACCGCAACCCTCACCCTCCCCCCGGAAGGCAGATGACGCCTTCCGGGGGGTTTTTATTGATTATCCAACGGCATGCAGGTTCCCTCCCGGCCGGGTTTCTTTTGTAAATCCTGCAAAATTCAGGTCTCTAGTCTTCCTTGAATTGATCCAGACTGTTCAAGCCTCGCTGGGCATCGACACTATCGCAATGCCCATAAATTGGCTCGATATAGTGCATGCATCTATCGCTGACGGTGGATTTAATTGCGTATTTGCATTTCTTCTGTTCCTGCCAGATTAAACCGGCACTGCAGCGGGACATTATACCGGGAATGCAGTAGTTGACGCTTACCAACTCTGCACATTGCCGTCGGCGACCATATAGGTGACTGAATTTTTCATCGTTGTCGGAAATTGTCATTTTTATAAATTTTACTCAATATATCAAATGGTTATTTTACAAACTACTTCACCACAAATCGGGCTAACCATATATAGAGGAATTTGCTGGTAGTTTCTTGTATTATGCGGGCTAGATTGAAGAGACAAAAATTAAGATGAAGTTACACAGGAATTCAGCTGGAAAAAAATCACAACATCTGCCTTTTCAACTTTCGGCCAGGGGATTGATACATGCTGCGGAATTGTTTTGCACCCGGTTCACCAATTTTGAAACCGGATAATATTGCATGCTGCGGACATGATGATTCTGCAGGTTCTCTTCCAATCGCTCGGCTTGGCGGACCTCCGGGTCCAGCCAGTCTTCATATGCAGCCGGTTGGAGGATAAGCGGCATTCGGTGGTGGATTTCCTGCATGGAATCGCTGGCCGCCGTTGTCAGGATGGTGCAGGACTTATACACCGGATCAGCACCGGCGGCTTCCTTGCTCTGCCAGGTTTCCCAGAGGCCGGCAAACGCAAATGGGTGATTTGATGTTAAAGTGATATAATATGGTTGTTTGCTTCCTTTTTCACCCTGCCATTCATAAAATCCATCGGCCATAATTAAGCATCGGCGCCGTTTGAAAGCCGCCCGAAAGCTGGGCTTTTGGGCGACCGTTTCTGCGCGGGCATTGATCAGCCTTGAAGCACCGCTTAAATCTTTGGCCCAGGATGGAACCAGACCCCAATGAAGCCTTTCCAGTCGGCGACCATTCTGGTGGATGATGGCCAAAACCTCATGGGTTGGGGCAATGTTATAACTTGCAGCAACATTGGCGGCTACCGAGTCAATTTGGAAAAAAGTTTCAAGCGTTCGCAATGAACTGAATTGTACGAAACGGCCGCACATCCTCCAATCTCCGTTGGAAGTTATTCGTTAATGGTAAATGGTTATTGGATTAAAAGGAATGTAATCTGTATTTAATTTCACCAGAATTAAAAAAGTGTTGGATGCTGTTCGAATTCTAATAACAAATAACGAATAACCACTGTTCACTTGTTTTCAACCGGATAACCGGCTTTAAGCCATGCCTGCCAACCGCCTTTTATGGTGAACACATGGTTGTATCCATTTTGCTTGAAATACCCCGCCACACGGGCGCTGGTTCTTTCATTTTTTCAACTACAATAAAAAATCAGCGTCTGATCTTTAGTGTATTTTTGTAACCATTGATCAACCTTTGATGGATCTTCTCGTATAGCGGTCAAAATTTTTTTGCCGGATCGCCACCAGTTTCGAGGCGTGCGCACGTCTATAATTATGGTATCCGGTTGGCCCAGGAACTGCTTGACTTGATCCACTGAAATTTTGGATACACCTTTTGTATCACTCGCATGCAGAAGCGGCATATGACCGAAAATCAGAGACAACAGCATAAAAGATGTGGCCTGCGCCAGGTATTTTCGCAAAACCATTTGATCTGCCTTTCACCCGGTTTGACTTTAATCTACCTTAGGTACCGAATTAACTAAAGCGCAACAATTGTCAAGGATAATAATGCAGGAATTATCGGTGAGCAGAACACAGGGCACAAAATTAAAGGATGAACACAATTATCGCTATGACAGGCTTCAGGTGGTCTGGCAGGGGTTGGACGTGGCCAATTTCGATATGATGACTCAATTTTTTTACCTACACAGCGTTCAGACTAATTGGCCCTGGGCGGCGGATTAAATGTTGACGATTCAAAGTGGCGGATACGGAAATTAATTTAACGCTGTGAATATAAATAGGGGCAGCCCCAAAAGAGGCCGCCCCTCACCCTAAGGAATTATAAAGACAGTGTGCCCGCCAGCACACTGTTACTTACTATATCGGTTGGCGAAAAAATAACTTTAGTAAAAAATAAATGATAGGTTCCATCCCGGCTGCGGAATGAGCGACAATTACAAATCCTTAATCTCTACAAACTCGTTTTTTTTCTCGCAAAACCATTTGTTTGTTGCAATGCAGGTATATTCTTCATCCGCTAAATCAATAAGCTGTTTTGCAAAAACTGTCGCTTGTTGCTGATCATGGAATATATTCCGCAGTGTTCCGATATTTTCGCCGTATTCCAAAACACAAATCATGGCTTAAGTTACCTCGCCGCAATAAATCATCCAAGAATACTTACTATGAATTTGATAATGCCCCCGGAGAGGGTCAGGCCCCGGGGGCTACGAAAGGAGGAGTGCTCCGGAGCAGGTCAGTCCCTCCGGAACATTCGCCGCATGAAGTCTAGCTGGGTACCCATGCGTTCGAATTATCAACTAGTCATTCAACATTCATGCCAATCCGCCATTTTTAAAATTATTATATTGGAAACAGGTAGTTAAGCGATTAATTGCCGGATGCTGAAGGGTTGCATCGGCATTGATGGCCGAAAATTGTCAATTTTTTGACCAAAAATGGAAACCCGTATCGTTTGATATCAATTACACCCTGACCGATCGTAAACAAAATGGGATTGGATTTCATTCCCCTGCTTGACAGAAGTTGCTATCAAAGGTAAAAAAGAAAATCATGAATCCTTATCGGAAGGGGCGCCATGCCAAGTTGGTTTGTAGAAATCTGGGATAAATTCAGCATCTGGGTTACCAATCAACCGACATTTGTGGAAGTGGCAGTCGGAATAGGCCTGTTTTATGTATCGTTGCAGATTGTAAGATTATTGTATAAATTCGTTATATTTTTAGTTTCTCCCTTATTTTCCATGCCCGTGCGCTTTAAAAAACAAAAAGACTTGCGTCCTAAACCCCGCAGCAAAAGATCAGCCCCCCCGGATGATGACTCGCCGCCATTTGTCTTTCGATAAGGCATAAAGAAATGAATATTGAAGATTGCTGATTGAATAATTAAGGATTTTAAACTATTTCAATGATGTCGTTGCGTTACTCATGAAGAAGGCAATAGTTAAAATAGATAGAATGCCACAAATATTCAATTTTCAATCTTAAATATTCATTCAGTTAGGCTGCTATACTGCCTGCTCCAGTACTTCCAACAACTCCGTTTCCGTCAACGCAATCGGGTTGCCTTTCATGCTGCTGGCATTTTTGGATTTGGCCACAATGGTTGAAAAATCGGCTGCTTTAATTCCATACTCGGCCAGACGCGGCACCTGCAGTTGCGAACACAATTCCTGCAGCCAGCTGATACCATCAGAAGCCCGGTCTGTAGATTTGCCGGTGATGATCCGGGCGACTTCGTTATATCGGTTTAGCGCCGGTGATTGCGGTGCACGTGCCTGCAAGGCTTTCAGGTTGACTTCCATAACATGCGGTAAAAGTCCGGCACACAGGGCGCCATGCGGCGCATCGTACATTCCGCCCAGTGGACCGGCGAATCCGTGCACCGCGCCCAATTTTGCGTTGGCCAGGGCCAAACCGCCGAAGAGGCTTGCCAGACACATATCCTGCCGGGCACTTGAATCATTGCCGTCCAGATATGCCCTTTTTAAAGACCGGGCCGCACGTTGCAGACCTTCGCGGCAAACGCCATCCGTCATCGGGTTGGCATGCGGGGAAACATAAGCCTCAAGCAGCTGTGTAAAGGCATCCAATCCGGTGACAGCGGTTAATTGAGGCGGCATGGAATAGGTTAGCTCAGGATCGACCAGTGCCAGATCGGGCAGCATGAACCGACTGCGCATACTGACTTTGACCCGGTGCCGGGGCGAGTCGAGGACCGCATTGCGGGTAACTTCGGCTCCGGTGCCGGCAGTAGTCGGAATAGCGATATAGGCGGCAGGTCTTTGGCTGAGCGGCTGACCGCGCCCGATAACCTCCAGATAATCCATTAGTTCACCGCTGTTGGTGAGCAGCGCCGCCACCACCTTTCCAGTATCCAGCACACTTCCACCTCCGATACCGATTACGAACTCGCAATCTTCCCGGCGGGCACTGGCGACTGCAGCCAGCGCCAGATCGGTTGTGGGTTCTGCGGGTATGCCAAATTGCGAGGTCGCCACCCCTTGTTTTTTTAAGTGCTCCATGACCGGGGCTGCTCGATCGGCATTATTGCCGGTTATCAAAAATGCGCGGCGTCCCATCTTTGCCGCCAGATCACCGATCTCCAATAGGGTTCCCGGTCCAAAAATTATGCGGCTGGCTGTGGCAAATTCAAATCGCATGGGCTTTTGCTTCCTTTCAGGGTTTCAGGTCGGTTGACTGACAATTTAGGGTAAAAAAAATGACGATAATTGTCAATTTAAAGGTTTCAGTGCATATAGACGAATAGTTAACTACTTGAAATTTTGCATTTTTCTATTTGATATAAAAAATGGCACATAAATTGCTAACCTTTTGAGTCACTATCTTACGGTAGAAACTAAAACTTCTCAAATGTGCGTGCATCTTCTCTGCCGGGCTCTCACTACTAAAAGAATGAGGAATCGCGCCGCCGAGAAAAACGGCATTCCGGGAAGTTTTAAGTTTAAACTCCGCTTCGTCAGGGCCTTGAAAAGGACAAGCCTTTAATGATGACGCTGAGACGAAGCTTGACATAAATTTAATTGACCCTGTTTTTACTTAATCCCGCCAATAAATGTATTTTTGTCTGGTGGGATTATAAATTTTGAGGGGGGGATACCATGCTTTCAGCAATCAGCAGCTCAGTTTCAGCGCTGCAGGCCTATAAGACCCAGATGAGGGTTGCGTCCAATAACGTTGCCAACGTCAACACCGAGGAATTCAAAAAAAGCAAGGCCATCCTGAAAGAAGGTGCTAATGGTGACGTCCAGGTAGAGGTTAATCAGGTCAACACCCCCGGTCATCGCTATCAAGAGCTTGAGGGAGACCAGATGGTCGAAAAAGAGACCTCTAATGTGGATCTGACAGAGGAATTCCCTCAGATGATGGTCACCCAGCATGCCTATGAAGCAAATATGAAAGTTCTCCAGGCCCAGGATAAAATGTTGGGCACCACCCTGGATATAGTGGGGTAACAGCCAATCCGTCAATCTGAAAGTTAAGTTTTTCCCGACATACCTTTCCGGTCAGTCCCAGCTCCCTTTTAAATGAGTCTACACGGCTGCAATCACTAATCCAGGTACTATCCCGAATCACTCCGGCTGCAATAATTGACACCACGATAGAACATATAAAATAATCTGTAAATAAATAAGATGTCATCGCGATAGGTATTGATGCGGCATGATCGAAGCCGGTGCGGATAGAACTATATTTCTTGATACTTCATTAAGTTATTGTTACATACTCATAATAATCAACACATTCCCCAAGGAGCATATATGGCAAACAATATTCGTAAGAAAAGAATCTTTTCATCCGCCCAGGAAGCCGCAATTTCCGCCCGGCAGCATATAGATTCACCGCAATGCAGATCTGCTTCGTATCGGCTGGCTTTTCAAGACCCGGATTTCCTCCTGCTGGATGATTTGCGTCCGGTGAGGCTGCAACTGGAGCTTCTTAAACCGGAATTGATTCTGAAAGCGCAGCACATTGAGTCAACTGTGGTGGTATTCGGCAGTGCCCGTATTGTGGACCCGCAAACCGCCGAAGCCCAACTGGTATCCGCCCAGGCTGAGCACCGCATTAACAAACAGGATCCGTTGCTGGCTCGTAAAGTCGAAGCCGCCCGTCGAGCCCTTGAAAACAGCCGGTATTATGATGAAGCGCGCAAATTGGGCCATTTAATTTCCAGTAATACCGGCAAGGACAAACTGGTGGTGATTACCGGCGGCGGACCGGGCATTATGGAGGCGGCCAATCGCGGGGCCCATGAAGCCGGCATGCCAAGCATCGGCATGAACATCGTTTTACCCCATGAACAGGCACCCAACCCCTATATTACGCCGGATTTAAACTTCCAGTTCCATTACTTCGCCGTCCGAAAAATGCACTTGATAATGCGGGCCAAGAGCCTGGTAGTATTTCCAGGTGGTTTTGGAACCCTGGATGAACTCTTTGAAACACTGACCCTCATTCAGACTCACAAAGTGCAGCCGATTCCGGTTCTACTGTTTGGCAAAGCCTTTTGGGAGCGCATTATCAATTTTGACGCGCTCGTGGAAGAAGGAACGATCAGCGCCAAGGATCTTGAGTTATTTGTCTATGTTGAATCTGCCGAAGAAGCCTGGGAACTCATATCGGAGGCCAATGGACTTTAGGGATGATTCGCTCCGATTCCAAGCTTCAGGATTAATATTGCCAGTTGATCGGTATCTGTGGTAAATGAAGCTAAACGCAAACGAATCAAATTACAAGATCTAAAAGAGGTGCACCATGACCAATTTTAAAATAATCTTAATTATTTTGGTTAGTTGCATTTTCGCCGCATCAGCGTTTGCCGATATATATGAGTGGACGGATGAAAACGGCGTTAAGCATTACAGCAATTACGCTCCGCCTGCAGAATCCAGGGTTCTGATGAAAACTAAAGAGGTACCCTATGATGAAGCGGCCGATCGTGCACGAATAGCGGCGGAACAGCAGCAGCTTCTGGAGCTTGCCCGTCAACAGATAGCTCAGCGGGAAACCGAGCTCGAATTGCGCGAAGCCGAGGCAGAAAGACGATTGGCTGAGGCTGACCGCGTGGCCCAGGAGGCACTGCGAGAAGCTGATGATTATCTTGAAGCGGCCGAAACCGGCAGCCGGGTGATTTATCGGGGCGATGGGTATTGGTGTTCTGACTATCGTTATGACTGCAATTATCCGATTTACAATCGCTGGTACTACCGTAAAAAACCCGTCCACCGCAACCATAATAAACTATACTATCTGAGCCCGTATCAGCGGTATCGCTATGTAAAAAAACACTACGGACCCAACCGAACTGATGACGGCCACAAGTATCGTGGTAAATCGGGCGACCGTCAAATTGGAAACTATTCAAGACGTATTTTCAAATCTCGCGATTCAACAAATTTTGGCGGAAGACCCATCGGATCGCGCGGCGGCAGGTTTAATGGGGCGGGCAATACCAGTTGGCGAAGTTCCGGTTTCGGCAGGCGTCGATGATTGGATTCGGGTCCAGCGTGTATCTGATAATCATACCCCGGTCAAGCCGGAGACAAAAAAGTTTATTTCGGATCCAGGAAATCCTGCAAATTAATGATTTTTTGATCGCTTTTTACGGCCCCTTTCAGGTCTATCGACGATCCTTTGACCTTTTCCCGGCGTAAATTTTTAATCAGAGACTGAAGCTCGCTATTGCCATCGATCAAGGTATTGATCTGTTCTTCAAGCTTCTTCCAATCGGCCTGCAAATCCATGGTGTCCAGCTGAAAATTCACCATTCCGGCAATTAACTCGCCTAAATAAGATAAAATACCAAAGTGGGTGGTACCCTGAAGGTAGTAGGGGCAGTGGGACCACAGACTGATGCATTCGAATCCCCTTTTTGCCCCCTCTGATTGAATGAGGGAATGGATGGCGCTCGGACCCTGGTAGGATATTGAATTGATGCGCATTTGCGTCAGTTTAGCCAGAATTTGCGGCGAAGAGGCAACTCCCGAGATAATTCTGTCGGTATGCAGCACGTTATCGTACATGCTTCCCAGGGTGATAATTGTGCGTACTTGCAGCTTTCGGCAAATAGAAAAGAGCAGATCCACGAATTTAAACCATTGCAGGTTCGGTTCATTGGCCTTCAGTATGATAAGATCGCTCTGATCGGCGTCGGTTTCAACCGCATAAAATGCGCCGCCGGGCGGAGTCAGCGCGTTCAGCTTGCCGCCTGCAATATCGACCACCGGACGTTGCTCATCATAGCGATAAAAAGTGTCCGGGTCGAGATTTGCAAAGTTTATCGCTGTGAGCCGACGAATGAGATAGGCGGCCATGCCGTTTGAGATGTTCATCGCATTACCCCAGCCATCAAATCCTGCAATGAGTACCGGATTTTTCAGCCGGGGCAATTCCTTTATATGTACTCCCGCATCAGTCATAAACCGAATCTGACATTCTGACAAATAATTGTCAAGTCCATCCTGACCCGGATAAACCGGGATTGACTATGGATTAATGAATCCTCCAGGCGAACCAGAGATATTTAATTATAATAGTAGAGTAATACTTTTTTGCCGCTAATCAAAAAGTTCAGCCTGGCCCCGCGGAGCTTCCTCGAAATGCTCGATGAACAGATCAACCTGCCGCTTTAATGATTCAATTCGTTTGAGGTTGGATAATTTCCAGCGGTACAATTCCTTTTGAAGGTGGCGAGCTTCTCCGGCCAGAGCGTCGATCATCTGTAGTTTGGCCGGTTCCCATAGTAGATGGGCTTCCTCGGCCCGTAAACCCGCCTTTTGAAAATGCCATTTGCATCGTCGATCCCACCAACTCGACGGCGCCTCGCCGTTGGTTTTGGAACCTTCGTAATAGAAACAGGTCCACTCCAATTGCGGAAGCTGGATATGCAAATCCCTGGCCACATCCCGCAATGCCAGCTTGCCTTCCGGAGTATGTCGGTCAAAGACAACCCAGAATGGAAAACTCTCAGCCGCCGGTTGCGACTCGAAGTGCATCCGGGTGTCGCTGGTTACTGCCAGATAGGCAGCGGCCTGGATGACAGCCTTGTCCCGGGGCAAGCCTTCGTGCTTAAAACGTGCCGCATTCTCGATCAGAGCGGCCTGGTGTGCCGATTGTGTTTGGGTTGCAATCCAGCGCCAGAAATCATCGGGGCGTTGAATGGCATTGGCGACAATTCGAATGTGTTTATCGGCCGGTGTTCCGTCGTAAACCGAAGTATCGCCTCTGTGCAGGGCGTATGCCAGATATCCCAGACCGCTGGCGTCTCTGATTTTCAGTGCCCGGGCTACTTTGATTAACGCGGCGACTTTGCTGTGAAACTTGCGGTTGAAAATGAGCTCGCAACCGAACGGCCAGCATTCTTCAAAAGTAATAATGGCTGTCCGGGTTCGGTACCAATCTTTTTCTTTTGAACTTGAGCTTTCGACCAGGGCACTGGTGGTATAGACAAGATCCACATGGCCGCGTCGCACAGCTTTTTGAAGCAGCGAACGGTATCGCGCATCGGTATCGGCCTGGCTTTTAATCATGGATCCCGAAGATCTTTATCTGAATTTTTGCAAAATTCAGGTCAGATGCAAGCGTCAGGTGTTAAATTACACCGTGTCAATCCTTTGCAGGTGGTTCATATAGGCCGGGCTCGCTGAGATTAAACGTCCTGTGTTAATTACCGCCGCCAAATCCGGGGGGTTGGGGTGCCAGTATCGCAATTTCGCCGTTATCTTCGATGATGACTGTAGTCCACTGTTTGCTCGAATACCAGATCCCAACTGAATTGCCGTTATCATCCAGGATAATGGAGCCGTAAGGGGGGTATCCATAGATATTATCCATCTTGGATACCCAGCTTCTCAAAAGGGGTGTGGTGAGTTGAACCTCGCGCCACATTCCCGTTCGCAGTTTAAACCTGTCATCAATCCCGATAATTGCATAGGGAATATTAGCCTGGCCGCTGGTGTAATATTTGTGGTTGGACAAAACTTTATAGGTTTGAAACGTATGGTTTACATCTCGATCCCGCTCGAGTTTGCCGTATCTGAAACTCGGTAAGTTAACAGTTCCAAAGCCCGGCAGATCAAGGGCCTTTGCATTTGGCGCCAGAGCGATCAGCACCAGATAAATCAACAGCCATCCCGTGATTTTAGGAAGGCAACTCCCACTTTCAGTCATTGTTTCACTCCTACCCCATATTTTCGGCTATCCCGCCAGAAAGACTGACCCGGTTCCGAGGTCCAAGTATTCAATACTGGAATTAAATCTTATCTACAGCCATGATGATTTGTAGCAGAACTGTCAACAAAACACCAGTATGAAATAAATTTTTGACGACGAGTTCGTATGATTCGCTGTTCAAATTTGGCGACGGGTTCCTTGAAAAATTGACAACGGGCATTACTATTCATTTTTACGGTGTTAAGGACTGCGGTTATCACTTAAAGGACACTTGAATGATGAAGTTTGAAAACAGCGTGATAATTAACCAACCGGTTACTACCGTATTTGATTTTGTCACAAATCTTAACAACAATACCAAATGGCAGACTGACATTCTGGAATTGGAAATAACTTCGGAAGGTCGCTTCGAATTTGGTTCTACCTATCGCTGTGTAAACCGGTTTATGGGTAAGCGTTTAGAAACAGAGGGGCTAATTACCGGTTACGAGCCAAACCGGTTATGTTCCTTCCGGATTACGTCCGGCTCGGTAAGCGGCGAAAGCAGATTTTTATTTGAAGCAGTGGCGGGTGCCACGAAATTTACCACCACTGCCGACCTTGACCTGAAATTCTTCAAGCTTGGCTGGATAGTCTTAAAACGCAAAATTTATAAGCAATTGATAAATGACATGCTGCGATTGAAAGAAATTCTGGAAAACGGGAATAGAAGATAGGCCGTTGGCAACGCTGAATCGACCATAAGTTTTCGATTCGGACGAATTTCCCATGTGAATTTCAGGAATAAACTAAACTTAAGGCTCGATGGTATTTGATTCTCGTTCGGAGGTCAGATAATCGATAAACTTGTTTTTGCATACATCTGTTTTTATATTGATCAGATCGGCAAAGGTGATGGCGGACAGCTTCTGAAACATGGCCGTGGCGGCTTCCCTCCACAGATAACGCGTTAAACACGTATCGACACGTTCGCAATCCGCGGGATCTTTGTCACAATGGATCAGGGTATCTCCGCCCTCAAGTACCGCCACGATTTCACCCACGGTTATTTCTTCGGGTGGTTTGGCGAGCATATGACCGCCCTTGGCTCCCCGAAAGCTCTTTATATAATCGGCTTGCTTTAGGGGCCGGATAATCTGCTCCAGATATTTCAGTGAAATATCCTGCCGGCTGGCTATTTCTCCCAGTTGAATAGCACCCTGACCATAATGTTGTGCCATTTCCAGCATCATGCGCGTTCCATACCTGGTTTTTGTCGAAAGCTTCATTTACCTTCTCCAACGATTAATCGCTTTAGCGGCACAATTTCGCCGGATCATGCCTGCTGCCTGCCGCAGTTTTTAAGGAAACCTCCATTATATAATAATAAAATAGGCTATAGAAATAATGCGCAACAGTCAAGTTAGAAAAAGCCGTTAAATATATATTGACAACATTCAATGTCCCCAATAGAAACCCGTAGTTGGTCGATAGCAGAATTCCTGCCCAGAGGGCCCGGTATTCTATATTGGAATAAACCCAGGACAATATAGGTCATCACGATGTATTCCGATTTAAAAAACAAGACGGCTCTGGTGACCGGTGCCGGGAAAAGAACCGGTATCGGTTATGCGGTTGCCCAAAAATTGGCTGAAAGCGGCGTGAACGTGGTTATTGCTGATTTGGTTAAAATGGATGACGGCAGCCACCCGCCTGTTGCCGGAAAGCGTGAGGAGATGATTGCTCTGGCGCAGGAGCTGTCACGTCGTTTTGGGGTCAGAACCGCCTTTGTTGACGTGGATGTCACCCGCAATGCTTCTATCCAGCAAATGGCGGATGAAGTAAAGTCTCAGTTTGAAAGCGTGCAGATTCTGTGCAACAACGCGGGTACCGTTGCGGGGGTTCCCAGTGCCATTCATACATATGACGATAACGCGTGGCTGAAGACTTTGGACGTTAATCTCAATGGGGTTTTCCGGGTATCGAAGGGTGTTGTGCCCCTGATGTTGAAGACCGGCGGCAGTGTCATCAACATTGCCTCGCGCGCTGCTAAAGTGCCCCCGCTGTTTAACGGTGCTTACGCGGTTGCCAAAGCCGGCGTTGTCATGCTAACCAAAGTCATGGCCCGCGAGCTGGCCGGCAACGGAATCCGGGTCAATGCGATTTGTCCGGGTGTTATTACTACCGACTTTACCCGATGGCGCTTCGAGTTGGAGGCTCAGATTTTAAATTCCACCCCGGAAGATCGTGAAGCCGAAATGGTTAAAACAATTCCCATGGGCCGCCTGGGATCTTCTGAGGAAGTGGCAAACCTGGTGGCCTATCTGGCGTCGAATCAATCTTCTTACACCACCGGACAGGCGATTAATGTGACCGGTGGGCAGTTGATGGAGCTCTGATAAATGTCGAATGTCGATTGACGAATGACGAATTAAGGTATTTGGTCAATATAAGTTTTAAAATGACTGAGCGACGCGATTCCATTATTCGACAGTCTTCATTCGACATTCGCCATTCCAAAAGCCTGAAACCAAACCAATCAACTATTCAACGATTTAACGAATCAACTATATCCGACAGGAGAGGAAATATGGGCGAAATAACCGGCGGTGAACTTCTGGTCAGGTGTTTACATGCAGAAGGTGTGCGGTTTATCCACGGAATTACGGACGGGACTTACATGATGGTCATAGAAGCGCTCGAGCGGCTTGGCGAACAATTGGGCATCCGGCTGATTGTACCGCGTCACGAGGCCGCCGCGGCCCATGCCTGCGATGCGTACACCCGGGTAACGGGGGATCCGGCAGTCGTGATGGCCTGCGCCGGCCCCGGTGCTGCCAATCTGGTCGCCGGCTTGATGTGTGCTGAAGCCGAAGGCAGTCCGGTGATTGCCATTACAACCACCCGCCGCAGCGACATTTCTGATTCCTATATCCAGCAGGGGGGCATGCAGGTCAGCCGCCACCTCGATATTTTTCAACCGGCCGTTAAATGGAATGGTAAGGTCGATCACTGGGCCCGCATCCCCGATATGGTCCGCCATGCTTTCCGGGTCGCAACCTCCGGACGCCCGGGCCCTGTCCACATCCTGATACCGGAAAATATTCTCGGCCAACGATGTGAAGCGGACGAGGTTTCCATTTGGAGTGCTGATACCTATCGGGTCATCGAGCCTGCCGGGTATGATCCGGAATGTGTTCGTCGGGCAGCCAGGCTGCTGGCGGAAGCGGACCTGGTTAATATCCACTGCGGCAACGGAGCCGAAAGGGCAAATGCCGGAAATGAAGTCCGTCAGCTCGCCGAGCATCTTGGGGCCGCGGTCACCAATACGATTCGGGCCAGGGGTATCATTTCGGATGAACACCCGCTGTGTTTTCATCCGACCTGCTTGTCCCGAATTATGGCCAACAGCCAGGCCGATGTGGTTCTGGCCGTCGGTACCCGACTCGGAGAACTGAATATGTGGGGGCGGCCTCCGATGTGGGGTGAGCCGCAAAATCAACGTCTGATTCAGATCGATACCGAACCCACGCATATCGGCTTAAACCGGCCGGTTGATGTTGCGCTGATCGGTGATGCCGGGGTGGTCCTATCCCGTTTGCTGGATGCGGTTAAAGAAAATGTACCCCAAAAAAAGAAGGCCCATCCGAAGATTGCGGAGTTTCGCGCCGTTCAGGACGACTGGCGGAAAGAACTGGACGAGGCCGTGGCCGACATGGAACGATCACCTATGCTGACGGGGCAATTATTGACGGTCTGCAATGAATTTTTTCCGGAAGATGCCATTTTTGTCATGGACGGCGGCAATACGACGCTCTGGAATATTCATTATCACGTGCCCAAAACGTCGCGTTCGGTGATGTATTCTATGAACTACGGGCATCTGGGCACCGGTTTGCCCTATGCCCTCGGGGCCAAACTCGCGCGCCCGGACAAAGCGGTCTATTGCGTGACCGGTGATAGTGCTTTTGGATTCAATATGCAGGAGCTCGAAACGGCCGTGCGAAATAATCTGCCGGTTATCATCATCGTTGCCGTCGACGGGGCATACGGGATGGAGAAAACGGCGCAGCGGCGCATGTTCGGACGTGAAGCTGACTGGTTCGGCCACGATCATGCCCCGGTCCGATATGACCAGGTCGCCATTGCCATGGGGTGTCACGGTGAATTTGTCAGCAAAGGATCGGATGTCAAACCCGCGCTGGAACGGGCCCAGGCCTCGGGCAAGCCGGCAGTTATCCATGCCGCGGTGGATCCGACCGCCAACGTGGATCCACCCGGCAACTGGTTATGGACGGCCGCACGCACCGGTAAGCTGGAAATGTAGCTGAATACTGGATACTGGTTGCTGGATGCGGATTGAGAGGCAGGCACCGTGAGTTCAAGCTCAAAGCTCAATGCTCAATGCTGAAAGCTGAAAGCCAGTTGATGATCTCGATTTTAAGGATGCGGGTTGATTAGTTGGGATTAGTAGGTGGAAGGCAATTATTTGAATTCCGAATTCAAAATTCCGTCTTTTTGTCCTTTTTCCGACTTCCGCATTCGATGAACTCTGACCTTTGCAGCCAGTATATTATTAAAACCGATAAACTTTAGTGAGTAACTATGGACGTTGCAGCCATCGATCAGGTTCGGCTGAACTTTAATCCCCAGGGGCTTTTTGTAATCAATGCCGCGATTGGCCTGATGATGCTGGGGGTGGCCATTGAGTTGAAATTAGATGACTTTAGGCGAATATTGATCGCGCCCAAAGCGCCGGCCATCGGCCTGGCGGCGCAGTTCATTTTATTGCCGGCGTTCACATTTTTGCTGACATTGATCCTGCAGCCACCGCCGTCGGTGGCACTGGGCATGATCCTTGTGGCGGCCTGCCCCGGCGGTAACCTATCTAATATTATCACTTATCTGGCCCGTGGTAATTGCGCGGTGTCGGTCAGCATGACAGCCGTATCCACTGCCGCAGCGATATTCATGACACCCTTGAATTTAACCTTTTGGGGCAGTCTCAATTCCCACACCGCCCAAATTCTCAGAAAAGTAAGTCTTAGCCCATTTGACGTTTTCGTCAATATTTTCATGATTCTCGGCATTCCAATGATCGTCGGCTTGGCGGCGTCACACTATTTCCCGTCCCTGGTCAAAAAGGTCAGAAAACCATTTAAAATATTTTCGCTGATATTTTTTCTGGGTATTGTGGCGGGAGCACTAATTGCGAACTGGGAAAATTTTATCAACTACGTCGGACTGGTCTTTTTCGGCGTGCTGATTCATAATGCCCTGGCATTAAATCTAGGATACTGGTCCGGTCGGTTGTCACGACTGGACGAACCGGATACCCGGGCGGTTTCAATTGAGGTGGGGATCCAGAATTCGGGCCTGGGCTTAGTGCTGGTGTTCACCTTTTTTCAGGGTCTCGGCGGTATGGCCATAATTACTGCCTGGTGGGGCATCTGGCATATCATCGCCGGATTGACGGCGGCCTTTATATTTTCACGAAGACCGCTGCCGGATGATAGAGGATAGGTTTCAGGTGTCAGGTTTCAGGAGGGACTTAGCGGCAAAGCAAAACTATGGTGATTGGAGAAAACATTGTAGTGTTAAGTTTTTTATTTAGAGCGCGTGGACAGGGTAACTAAGCAAGTTCAAGGTTTTTCGCCTCCAGGATGGGAGGCATTCAATTGCCGGTCAGTTCGCCTTTTTCCTGACACCTGACACCTGACACCTGCGAAGCAACACCTGAAACCTGACACCTTTTCTTTGGGCGAAACCCAACAAAATTGGTAACATGACCTATGCGAATCAAGGGTTTTAAAGGAAAAGTCGTCGTCGTTACCGGAGCCGCCAGTGGGATCGGTGCGGCCATTTGTGACAGATTTGCCGCTGAGGGTGCAAAAATTGGCCTTCTGGATATGGATGAAGCGGGTGTCTCGGTTGCGGCGGGTAAACTCAGGGCGACCGGCGCTGATGCGGTGGGCATCAAATGTGACGTGGTTGATGAAGCGCAATGCACATCGGCCATCGGGGCGGTCATCGCACTTTACGGGGGGATCGACGTCCTCGTCAACAATGCCGGGATTACCCAGCGCAGCGCCTTTATCGATACTAAAACCAGCGTTTATCGCAAGGTCATGGATGTCAATTATTTTGGTTCGCTGAACTGTACCCGGGCCGCCATCGACAGCCTGATTGAACGCAAGGGAAGTATCATCGTCATTGAAAGTCTGGCCGGGCTGACCCCATTGCTGGGCCGCACCGGTTATTGCGCCAGCAAACATGCCCTGCATGGCTTCTTCACCTCGCTGCGCGCCGAACTCAGGGATAGCGGCGTGCATATCATGATCGTTTGTCCCGGATTTGTAAATACCAATCTTCAGTCCCGGGCGCTGGGAGGCGACGGTCGGGTTACCGCCCACCCGCAATCGGTGGTCGGAAAACCGACCTCAGCCGCAAAGGTCGCCGATTCAATTTACAGAGGTGCGCTGAGCAATCGGCATCTGCTCGTTTTAACCCCTGTGGGAAAGCTGGCCTACTGGATCAGCAGACTGGCGCCGCAACTGTATGAACGCCTCATGGCCCGGCAGGTAAGAGGGGAACTGAACAGGCAGGGGATGGCAGATGAATAGAAATTGAATATTGAAGATTGAAGAATGAATATTGGTGGATGTCGCTGCGCTCCGCCGTTTTAAATCGATTCCTCTGAGATACATCTAGTTTCAACGGGCCGCAGAACTGTTCAGTTTATTCTCACATTCGTGTTAATTCGTGGCTTCTTAGAATTTATCATGATAATTGTTTGAGATTCGATAACAAAATTTCTTTCAGCCGATCCTCATAGCCACCGTAAAAATGATCCGCACCGTTGATGACTTCAAAGTGGGCCTCGGCATTCCACTTTTGATAGACTTGCCGGATCATCGCCGGTGGTGCGATATCGTCTCGGCTGCCGGTTACGATCAGCTTTAAGCAGTCGATGGTGCCGATCGGGTCAAATTCGATGAACGCCACCGGTGGCGCAACCATCACCATGTTGGCGATACCGGCCTCTGCGCAGCCTAAACAGCCATTGACCCAGGCGCCGAAAGAATACCCGGCCAGATCAATCTGTTTCATACCCAGATCAGCCAGAAAGGCGATGGCGGCGCTGACATCCTGCTGCTCGCCGATACCGTCCCCGTAATTTTCCTGGCTGCCGCCAACCCCTCTAAAATTGAACCGCAGCGTCGTATAGCCCATTTTTTGATATGCCTGAGAGATTGCCACGACCACATTATTGTGCATATTCCCGCCATATAGCGGATGCGGGTGGGTGATGACAACACCGTTGGCGGCACTGTTTTTATGCAGCAGGCCCTCAATTTCAAAACTTCCCGTTGAAAACATTGTTTTCACTTCCATTATCGTACTTGCTTCAATACCCGCACGATGTCCTGGCCGAATTCCTTTTTCTGCCAGTTTTTCATTTCCTTTATCGCACTGAGATCAGATACTCTGCGTGGCTTTTGCTGGGCAATGGCACTCATCAGCGCTTTGGTGCATATCAACGCCGGATCGAGCGCCAGCCTGTCGACCTGCTCATCGCGCCATTTTCTGAGGGCTTTGACGCGTCCCGCCACGACCAGCGGCACCCTGGGGGATTTCTTGCGCGGGTACACCGGCAAATTTATTTGTTCGACCTGCTTGGCCTTATCTATGGCGGCAATCACGCCGCGGCCGTACATACTTATTTGCTTGGTGCTCAAGGCCCTGGTTTCTTCCAGCTGCTTTAAATTTGCCGGTTTTTTTTCTGCCAGCTCGAGCAGTGAACGGCTGCCGAAAATTCTGAAAAGGGGTTTATCTTTTTTGCTGGCAACGTTACGCCGGTACTGGAGCAGGGCTTCCAACACGGCCAGGCTCCTTGGATCGAGCCTGCCGGCACCTTTAAAATGCATAAACAGCGGCGCGGTGTTGTCGGTATTCGGACGCACTTTGCTCAAATATTCGCACTCTTCCTGTACCCACCCGAGACGTCCCAATTTTTCAAGCTCGTCTGTCAGTTTTTGTGCCAGAGGCAATAGATACCTGGCATCCTCGGCTGCGTAGGAAATCATATCATGCGGCAGGGGGCGTCGGGACCAATCTTTGCGTTGAAATTTTTTATTCAACGTGACGCCAAACTTGTTTTTGAGTACCGCTTCCAGGCCGGTTCCAGAATAGCCCAAAAAACGGCTTGCCAACTCGGTGTCAAACAGGCTGTTTAGCGAGATATCAAAATCCCGATACAAGGAGCGGACATCGTAGTCTGCCCCATGAAAAATTTTGAGGGCATCACGTTTTTTAAAAATCGTTTTAAGCGGTGACAGGTCATCAACCAACAGCGGGTCGATGACCACATTTATACGGCGGGTGGCCATCTGAATCAAACAGACCTTTTCCTTGAAATGGTACATGGAATCCGCTTCAAGATCAACGCCGATGATCTTTTCGTTTTCGATCGACCGGGCCAGATTTTTAAGCGCGTCGAAAGTATCGATGATTTTAAAATTGTCGCCAGTCTCTTTCATTTTTTTCCTTGACCCATGCGATGGTTTTTCCTATTACCTGATCTTTATGTGCAAATACACCTTAGCAAAGTTTGAGATCAATTTATCGCAATTAACTTGCAGCGATGACGGTTGCTTTAAAATTCAGGCATTTCGTTGACAACTTTTTGTCAGGCTAAATCTTTAATTGTCTGATTATACAAATAGTAGTAACATTAAAATTTCATTTATGGACGGACGGGCTGACGAATGCCTATCCGCTGCGTCTTGCATGGCGCAGCGGATGGATACTACCTAACATTACTATACCACAGTGGGTTCGAAATGATAAATATAACACTTCCTGACGGTAACATAAAGGCTTTTGAAGGTCCGGTGAGCGGACTTGAAGTCGCGCAGAGCATTTCCGAAGGGTTCGCTCGTAACTGCGTGGCCATGGAACTCGATGACAAACTGGTGGATTTGAACTTTACCATCGAACAGGACGCCAAAATCCGATTAATTACTTCCAAAGATGCGGAGGCTCTGGAAATTCTGCGTCACAGCGCTGCCCATGTTATGGCTCAGGCCATCCTGCGAATATACAAGGATGCGAAACTGACTATTGGCCCGGCTGTGGAAGACGGTTTTTACTATGACATCGATATGGAGCCGGTATCTGAGGACGACTTCCCCAGGATCGAGGCTGAAATCAAGAAAATCATTAAAGAAAAGTTACCTGTCAAACGCCGCGAAGTGTCAAAGCAAGATGCCCTGAAATTCTATCAAGACGAGCCCTACAAGCTTGAAATGATATCAGGCCTGGAAGAAGGTACCATCTCATTTTACGAGCAGGGCGAATTTACCGATTTGTGTCGCGGGCCCCATGTTCCGCACACCGGCTTTGTCAAAAACATTAAACTGATCAAGGTTTCAGGTGCCTACTGGCGCGCCGATCCTTCCAAGCCCCAGCTGCAGAGAATATACGGTACCGCCTTTTTTGATAAAAAGGAATTGCAAGACCACCTGACATTTCTCAAAGAAGCCAAAAAAAGAAACCATCGCAAAATCGGACAGGCCCTGGATCTTTTCAGCTTTCACGAAGAAGCACCGGGAATGGCTTTTTTCCACCCCAAAGGTATGGAAATCTGGAACGCGTTGCTGGAATACTGGCGCCTGGAGCACCGCGCCGCCGGTTATGTGGAAAGCAAGACGCCGATCATGTTAAACCGCACCCTGTGGGAACGATCCGGTCACTGGGAAAATTATCGCGAAAATATGTATACTTCCGCCATTGACGAGATGGAGTATGCCATTAAACCGATGAACTGTCCCGGAGGAATGCTGCTCTACAAAACAAAGCCGCACTCTTATCGGGACTTGCCCCTGAGGATTGCTGAAGTCGGACTTGTCCACCGGCACGAGTTAAGCGGTGTGCTGTCCGGTCTCTTTCGGGTCAGAGCATTCCACCAGGATGATGCGCATTTGTACATGACCCCGGACCACATCGAGGCCGAAATTCTGGCGATATTGAATCTGGCGGAGCGGATGTACGCAGCCTTTGGTCTGGGATTTCATCTGGAACTGTCCACCAGGCCGGAAAAATCCATCGGAACCGATGAGCAGTGGGAAACGGCTACCCGCGGTTTGGCTTCAGCCCTGGATACCTATGGCAAGAAGTACGTATTAAATGAAGGCGACGGCGCGTTCTACGGGCCTAAAATTGATCTTCATATCAACGATGCCCTGAATCGGACCTGGCAATGCGGCACCATCCAATTGGATATGTCGCAGCCGGAAAATTTCGACCTCTATTACATCGACAAAGACAATGAAAAGCACCGTCCGATCATGATCCACCGCACCGTTTTCGGCTCCATCGAACGTTTTCTGGGTATATTGATCGAGCACTTTGCGGGAAAATTCCCAATGTGGCTGGCACCGGTCCAGGCCATTATTCTCCCGATCAACGATGATCTGGTGCCATATTCACGGGAAATCTGTGATCTTCTCACAAAGGCCCAAATACGCGTTGAGGTCGACAGCCGCACTGAAAGCCTGAACAAAAAAGTGCGTGAGGCCCAGTTGCAGTATGTGCCCCTGATTTTGACCATTGGCGGCAAAGAGAAGGAGGCCGGAACGCTCTCGGTGAGAACCCTGGACGGCCAGGTGAAATACGGCGTCACGCACCAGAGCTTTCTGGATACTGTGGTGCCGCATATTCGGAGGCGAGAGCTGTCACTGAATATTTTTGACAATTAGTAACCAACCCGGGACATTGCGGGAAAGTGAGCTGAAGTGAATTAATCCGCATGGGTGGATAAAATTTGTCAAAAATATGTTTTAAATATAAAGCCAAACAAACTTCGAATAAGGCGTTTACTTGATACCCGGAGATACCTCAACCGAGACTGCCTTGGTTGGGGTATCGTTTTACTCAGTTTGCACTTGTTGATTACCGGCATTAAAGGTTGTGAGAAGATGGCCAAAAACGCGGGTGTAGCGACCAGTAAAATAGATTTTTGTGACCTGCTTTGCAGGCATGCGGACTTTGCCAGGATGGATGCGCTGGATGGCAGTTGCCGGACATTTAAATCCCTGTGGTGTAAAAAATTGAAAAAACATGTCACCAAAAATGCACCTTGCGAGGCGACCTTCGGCCGGCGGCGCCCTACAACGGGATTCTAGGCTGGTTGCTGGATGCAGAAAGGTATAGGGTAATTTGAATTCGGAAGTCGGAATGCGGAATGCGGAAAATAGAAGGTGAAAGGTATAAGGTTTAAGACATCAGGTATTCGGCTCACGGGAAAAGAAGCTTGCCATTCTCTAAAATCAATATTTAACTTCCCACGTCTTTACGCTATGCGCCATGCCCTTTGCGCCTTCAATCCGCATTCCACAATTTTGTTATCTGTCTTCTGGTTAATAATTGGTTGATTCCCTAGTGCTATGAGCTTTGAGCTATCAGCTATGAGCTTATTGGTAACGCCGCTGAGCATGGACCCTGTCACATATGATAACTAAACTTAAACGTTTCACCATCACCTGGTTGCCGCTGATCGCCTACTGTCTGTTTATCTACATCCAGTCTTCTTATCCGTCACCGGAAAGCCTTCCGTCCTTTGAATTCAGCGACAAGTTGCTGCATTTTGCAGCGTACGCCGTTATGGGCATCCTGTTTTACCGGGCTTATCAGACGCTGCCGATCAAAAATAATATTCAATTGCTGCTGTTGCTCAGTTTGATTTCCGCTTCCCTGTACGGTATCAGCGATGAGATTCACCAGTCTTTTGTCCCCGAACGCGACGGCAGCCTTTTGGATGTGGTTGCCGATGTGCTGGGAGCGGTTTGCGGGGTTTATGTATATCACCGTTGGGTGAGATCGGTTAAGGGCGGAATTTTGAATTCGGAAATTGGAATGCGGAAGTCGGAAAAAGGAAAAGAGACCGAGCATTGAATTCTGAAGTCGGAATGCGAAAGTCGGAAAAAGCGGACCCCACAAACCACATTGACAAAATAGAGGGTTTCGGGTAAAAAGGTACCTTCCCCAATTCTCCCTAAAAAGGAGGGCAGTTCCAATATGGCCGATCAGAACATTATCATAATCAATGGGAATGAATTTAGCTTTGAACCCGGTGAGAGCATCCTTGATGTCGCGCACCGCAACAGTATTGATATTCCCACTCTCTGTCACCTAAAGGGCGTCACCGCCACCGGTGCATGCCGGGTTTGTGTTGTCGAGGTGCAGGGCGCCCGCAGTCTGGTTGCCTCCTGCGCCACCCCGGCAGGTAAAAACATGGTTGTGCGAACCGAGTCTGCCAAAGTCATTACAGCCCGGCGCATGGTAATTCAGCTGCTGCTGTCATCGGGCAATCACAACTGTGCCGTCAGCGGATCGGCCGGTGACAACTGGACCGAATTTCAGCTCAAATCCCAGCAGACAGAAGATACGGCCGAGTTGTGCCCGGTTTGGGGGGACTGCAAACTGCAGGATCTGGCCTTTCGTTACCAGGTAAATGGTGAACGATTCAGCCCCACCGAAACGACATATGCGATGGAGACGGTTAACCCATTTATCGTGCGCGATTTTTCGCGATGTATTCAATGCGGTCGGTGTGTCCAGGCCTGCAATGACGTTCAGGTCAACCAAGCCATCCATTACGGCTATCGCGGTGCCGGCACTAAGATCATCGCCGCCGGTGACCGGCCTTACCGGGATTCAGATTGTGTATTTTGCGGGGAGTGCCTGCAGGTGTGTCCCGTGGGCGCACTGGTTGAGAAGGATGCGCGTTATCAGGTGCGGCCCTGGGAAACCAAAAAAGTTCGGACAACCTGCAGCTATTGCGGCGTCGGGTGCCAGCTTTATCTGCATGTCAAAAATAACAAGGTCGTCAAAGTGAAGGGGGCTGAGGGGTTTGCCCCCAATTACGGCAGCCTGTGTGTCAAAGGACGGTTCGGTTATGATTTTATCAATTCCCCGGATCGTTTGAGGACACCCTTGATCAAGGAAAACGGTCAACTGCGGGAAGCCTCCTGGGATGAGGCGCTGGATCTGGTAGCCCAAAAATTCACTGCCATTAAAACCGAACACGGTTCCGACAGCCTGGCCGTGCTGACATCCGCCAGAATTACCAATGAGGAAAATTACATTGCCCAGAAATTCGCCCGGGCGGTGCTTAAAACCAACAGTGTCGATCACTGCGCGCGTCTCTGACATTCTTCCACAGTGGCCGGTCTGGCCGCAGCATTTGGAAGTGGCGCTATGACCAATACCATCGATTGTATTGAAAAGGCGGATGTCATCCTGATCACCGGCTCCAATACCACCGAGAACCATCCGGTGCTGTCCAGCTACGTCAAACGGGCGGTAACGCGCAAGGGAGCGAAACTGATCGTCGTTGATCCACGGCGCATTAAAATCACCCGCTTTGCGGATAAATGGCTGCGGCAAAATCTGGGTACCGATGTGGCCTGGATTAACGGCATGATGCATGTCATCATCAAGGAAAATCTGTACGCCGCAGATTATGTGGCCAGCCGCACCGAGGGGTTCGATGCGGTCAAAAAGACCGTTGAAAAGTACACGCCTGAGTATGTGGCGGAAATTACCGGAATTCCGGCTTCGGACCTTATTGAAGCTGCCCGCCTTTATGCCGGCGCGGCGCGCGGCAGTATTTTATATTGCATGGGGATTACGCAGCATACCACCGGAACGGATAATGTAAAATCCCTGGCGAACCTGGCGATGCTGTGCGGCAACCTTGGAATTGAAGGCGGTGGTGTCAATCCGTTGCGCGGGCAGAACAATGTCCAGGGGGCCTGTGACATGGGCGGTCTGCCGGATGTGTATTCCGGTTATCAGAAAGTGACCGATCCGAAGGCCCGCACCAAAATGGCTGAAGCCTGGGGTGTTGGCGATCTGCCGGATCAGCCCGGTATGAAAGTTACCGCGATGATCCCGGCGGCCCATGACGGTCAGCTGAAAGCCCTTTACATCATCGGGGAAAATCCACTGGTTTCAGATCCCGATTTGAACCATTGCGAAAAGAGCCTCAACAACCTGGATTTCCTGGTGGTACAGGACATTTTTCTAACCGAGACCGCCAGACTGGCGGATGTCGTGCTGCCTTCGGCCTGTTTTGCGGAAAAAGAGGGCACTTTTTCCAATACCGACCGCCGGGTGCAACGGGTCCGTAAGGCCGTGGATCCGCCCGGGCAGGCCTGGGATGATTGGAAAATCACCTGTGAAATCGCCAGCCGGATGGGTTCGCCCATGAACTATGAGAGCAGCCTGCAGATTATGGAAGAAATTGCACGGTTAACGCCTTCCTATGGCGGCATTACCTATGACCGGATCGAGTTTGCAGGTATCCACTGGCCGGCTCCCACCGCCGAACATCCCGGAACACCCATCCTGCACCGCGACCAGTTTGCCAAGGGCAAGGGTACCTTCCACGCGATTGATTACATAGCGCCGGCCGAACAGGCGGATAATGAATATCCGATGTACCTGACAACCGGCCGATTGCTTTATCAATACCACACCGGCACCATGACCATGAAAAGCGCCGGCATCATGGATATCGCACCGGAGTGTTTCGTTGAGATTTCCCACCAGGATGCCGGCAAGTATGAGTTGGAGGACGGCGCGGTGGTGGATGTTGCTTCCCGCCGGGGGGCAATCCAGGCCCGCATCAAGGTTTCGACCAAAGCGGTGTCGGGTACGGTGTTTATACCATTTCATTATGCCGCTGCGGCAGCCAACCGATTGACGAATGGTGCGCTGGATCCAATTTCCGGCATACCGGAGTATAAGGTGTGTGCGGTCAAATTATCAAAGACAGCATAGAGCAGAGCGCATAGTGCTTAGCGTAAGGCACAGGGCGTATGGTTGAAGGCCCTGGGTTTCAGGTTTCAGGTGTCAGAAACAGGGCGAAGCGAGTTGATGGGGTTGAATGGTTGAATATGTCCGTTCAGTGGACCACATAAATCCGTCGAACTCTTTTGTTCAATCAACAATTAACAAGATAAAAAAACCCGATCTTCACAGAGGATCGGGTTTTTTAGTTTTATGCTTGCGATCTACGCTGGTATTTTATTCTTCCTCTTTGGAGAACAGCACATCCACATCCTTGAGGTCATCTCCCAGGTATTCGCGTTCATTTTCGCCGAGGATACCCATGGAGAGGCAGATCAGGGTCCAGAGGTGGACGTTGTGCCAGCCGCCTTCGTAAAATTCGCTCAGATCGTGAATCTGGGAGTGGCAGTTGTGGCAGGGGGTAATGCAATATGGCGCCCCGGTGGCCAGTATCTGGTCGGCCTTCAATTTACCGAAAGCTCTGCGGGCTTCGGGCATTCCATTTTGCAGGAAACCGCCGCCGCCGCCGCAGCAATAGTTGTTTGAACGGTTGGGGGTCATGTCGATAAAATTTTCTTCTCCAACCACGGCTTTCGTTATAAAGCGCAGGTCTTCGGCCATCGGATCGCCGTAGGTTTTGCGGACCAGCTGGCAGGGATCCTGGACGGTAAATTTAATCTGGCGCTCCTTGTTCCAATCGGAGTTGACCTTCAGCCGACCTTCCCGAATCCAACGGGCGTAAAGGGTAATGATGCTTTCGATCTCGAAGTTGTGCTTGATGTTGAACTTTTGCAGTCCGACCCGGACTGCGAACATTTCGTGCCCTCACTCCGTGTTGAGCCAGTACTTGCAGCCCAGATCATCGACGGCTTTGGCTTTCGTCCGTACGATGTGCTCCCAGTTGTCGAGATCGGCCATAAACATACAATAATTTTCGGCGGCCCACCCCTTGGTGCCGTAGGTCCAGTCAGCACCGACGGCGTGCAGAATTTTCCACAATGGCACCATTTCATCGGGTTCGGTCACCGGTTCTCGGGAGTTTTGATTCAAGAAATACTTGGCGCCTTGCTTGTTGATCGGTGCCATCAGATCTTCAAACCCGGGTTGAGTTTCCCGGACTTCCTCCAGGACGTCTTCGACCACAAATTTAAAATCTTCCTCACTGGCTCCCATGGCGCTGCAGGTGTCGCTTCTAAGGGCCATGTCACAGGAGCCTAAAATTCCTTTGGGCCGCTCCTCCCGCGGTCTGCTTTTTCTCACATTGAAGACAAGCTGCGGGATATCGATTTTCATGGGGCAAACATAAATGCAGCGCATACACAGGGTGCACATCCAGGCCCAATCCGAACTCAGAATTTCTTCGTCCATCCCCAGGGCTGCCATGCGTAAAAATTTTCTGGGATCCATGTCTTCCAGGCCCGTGGCCGGGCATCCGGAAGAGCAGGCGCCGCATGTCAGGCAAAGGTTCAGATTGCCGCCTTCCGGCAGGATCTCTTTAACCTTGTCGATAAACATGCTCTTTTTCTTACCGCCAAGTTTGATCGCTTCTTCAGCCATGCTGTAAAAACCTCCGTTTATTTTTTTCTCATTTTTCGCATGCACCTCAAATTATTGGCGCAAGTATCTATAATTTCAAAATTTTTGATAATTTGCAAGACGAAAAAAATAATAAAGAGACTTTTATGCCAGAATTTCTGCGGGATGTCAATGAATCTCATCGAAAATCAGTAGGGCAATAGACAATATTTCATAACTTCCTGAAATCAAAATGTATGTTTGGAGAACCGCGCGAGGATGGCGTTGTGCAGGTCAGCATCTTAATTGCCAATTATTTGATTTTATTAAAAGATTTTTTATCACGAAAACACGAAAGTTTGAAAACACGAAAATGTTCTTGGTTTTTTTCGTGATTTCGTCATTTCGTGCTTTCGTGACTGATCATTTTTTGGTTCCCCAATCAAGCGGATCCGGTTACGATTAACCCGGAATTAAAATCGTCGATCCGGTGGTTTTCCGTGCCTCCATATCGCGATGCGCCTGGGCGGCTTCCGACAATGGGTAGGTTTGCTTGATCTCGATTTTTACCACGCCGCTTTCCACGACCGCGAACAGATCCCGCGCATGATCCAATAAATCCTCACGTTTGGCGGTATATGTCATTAAAGTCGGTCGGGTCAAAAATAATGATCCCTTGGCTGTCAGGATTCCCGGCTCAAAGGCCGGGACCGATCCGGAAGATTGGCCGAAGGAAACCATCATCCCCAACGGACGCAGACAGTCCAGGGATTTCATGAACGTTGCCTGACCCACCGAGTCATAGACGACATCCACACCTTTTCCGTCGGTAATTTCTTTTGTTTTGGCGACAAAATCTTCATCGTCATACAGTATAGGATGATCACAGCCGTTTGATCGTGCGATTTCGGCCTTTTCCTGCGAACCGACAGTTCCGATCACGGTCGCACCGAGGTGTTTGGCCCACTGGCAGGCAATCGAACCGACACCGCCGGCTGCGGCATGAATTAACACCGTATCGCCGTTTTTGACAGCGTAGCAACCCCGCAAAAGATAGCGTGCCGTCATGCCCTGGAGCATCATGGCCGCTCCCTGTTGGCTGGTGATGTTTGCAGGAAGCTTCACAAGCCGGTGTGCCGGACTCCGCCGTACTTCGGCATAGGCTCCGGGAGGAGGACCTGCATAAGCCACCCGGTCTCCGACCGCAACTTCAGAAACTCCCTCGCCAATTTCTTCCACGACGCCCGCTCCTTCCATCCCCAGAGTCCACGGTAAAGCCGGCAAGGGATACAGGCCGGTACGGTGGTAAACATCAATGAAATTCAACCCCACGGCTTCGTGACGCACTAAAGCCTCACCGGCTTCAGGCTTGCCGGGATCAAAATCCTCCCATTTTAAAACTTCGGGCCCCCCAGTTTCGTAAATTCGCATCGCTTTGGACATCCTGTCCTCCTTTCTGTTGATGTTTTGAATTTCGAGAATCCAACATTAAATTATTAATAATATTCGTTGATTTTTCCGGAAGTCAAGCCGGGACTGGTGGAATATTATTTGCGGCTTAATTTCATGGGGGTGATAACATGTATCAGGTAGCCTTCTCGACAATTACCCCGGATCTAAAATATCGTTGAAATATTATGATTGAGAATCCGTTGAGCTGCAACACCGTAGTAAAGGTTACACTTACAATAATTTTTAAAAGATAAGCAGGAATTCTTATGGAACTGGTAATACAAGTGGGGGCAATATTCTTGTAACATTGTCCAGATAATACCTGGATCGTATCAAAATAAAGAAACATCGATAGTGCCGCAAATTGGGTACCGATTTATCATGTTGTTAAGCATTCTATTTTGATCTTGGTCTGCATCCAGGAATAAACATCGGAGTACGTCTTTGGTATTCGATATACTCAACTCCCAACCGCTTTATCAGTTCAGGCTCCTCGATCTTTTTTAATTCCCATACATTAATCAGGACGTAAAGCGGCGTGAAGAAGAACACCAGTGAAGCAGAATTCACAATGAATCCCATACCAAACAAAAACAGGAAGACTCCCGACAGCATAGGGTTCCTCGCGTACCGGTAGGGGCCTGTGGTGACCACTTTCGGGGGCGGATTGAAGGGAACAGGAGTTCCCTTCACTTTCAGAAAGTGAAACACAGACCAAGCCGTAACGGTGAGCCCTACCGCTATCATAGGAACTGATAATGGAAGCCTTGCACCCTCCGGCAGGAGACGAGGCAGTTTTAACAGCCTGTCAACAAAAATTGCGGCAAGCACGAACAGTGCCGTGAACGCACCAAAAAAAGTCACTCCGACCGGCGTTAGTAGCGTCCGGGTCTTTTTGGTACCAGTCGCTGCTCTGTGAAGAAGGTTGATCCAGCGGTTTCGAAATGCCATTTTGGATTTGCCCATTGCAAGGCTACCAGATACACAAAAGCAAATTGATATAGGTAGTCAAATATTGTGTCCGTAAAATCTATCCTTTGACCGCCTAAATTTAGGGCAAAAGTTCCTTGTATGGAACGATTCAGATGAACACCATTGACCGTATCCAAACTCTTTACGATTGTTCAGAACTGATTCTTTGCATTGCGGACAATTTCTATTTATTTCGTCCTTAAAAAATTCAACCAAATTTCCGCAATTAGAGTGGATTATCGGTTCCATAATGACGAATTTTTGACTAAACGTTAACAAATCTCCAGCGCAATCAGGGTGACATCATCATGAGACAATCCTTTTTCAGTATATTGATTCAACGTTTTGAGGACTGCCGATTTAAGTTCAGACAGAGAGGCTTCCATATTTGCATCGAGGACATCTTTGAGGCGCTCCAATCCAAAGCTTTCACCATCGGGGTTGGGTGTGTCAATGACGCCGTCGGTATAGACAAAGAGTCGATCTCCAGGAGCCATAGAAATCGTGAGCTGGCCGTAATGTGTATCCAAATCGATAGCGAGCGGTATGTTTAGTGGAAAACCATCACTTTGACCTTTGCGCTTAGGCGGTCTGGCATAAGACCAGGCTTTGTCACCTGCCCGCCTATAAAATACGGGGGGATGACCGGCATAAGATATTTTTGCTTTACTTTCTTGACTGTAGTACGCGACAACTGCCGCGGTTGTCATCGCATCCAGGCTGCGGCTGCTAATTCGTTGGTTAACTTCGCCCAGGATGACGCGACTGTCCGGCGCTCACATGTGAGCTTTTAAGGCGTCGTAGACGTACTGGCTTATGTCCGCAACCGCCTCTCCGTGACCGGTAACATCTGCGATGGCCAAACGCGAAATTGTGTCGCCCTTGCAGACTCCAAAATAGTAGATGTCTCCGCCCTTACCTCCTCCACAACAGGGCGCAGAATAGATAGAACCTATTACTTTTCCGGCAGAGAGCTCTGTATCTCGACTGCGGATGCCTCCCCAGATTTCCTTACACTCAAGCCTTCCATGTGAATCTACAGTTGGAAGCAGTGAATCTTTCTCGTGCATTTGAAGAACTCTTTCTCAAGATAATTTCACTGGTGCGGGTTGAGACCCTATCTACTTGCCCGCTTAAATAAAAATTTGGGTTCCACAGGATTTACTGCGACTTTATCCGTGGGACGATAATTTTTAATTGGGATAGTCAAACACCAATTTCAGCGAAAATATTGCTGAAGCCCTGGGATTCAAAAATTCTCACAGTCGCTGAGAAAATTTTATCATAAACAATATATTAGTCTTTGCTTGAGACGGGATCGCAAATAAGGACATTCCGTTCGTCGACTTCGAATCTGCATTCTTTTTCCAGGATTGTTTTTAATTGTTTGCGGGCTCGGTGCAACCTAACCTTGGCATTCTCAATAGATGTATCAAGAATCTCAGCGATTTCCTGATGGCTGAATTCCATCAAATCAAAAAGAACCAGAACGGTTTGATATGATTCCGGCAATAATCTGATTTTGTCTTGAACGCATTCTCCCATTTGATGTTGTTCGAATTCTTTTTGAAACAGAGGCTCTGAAAGAATTCCTTTTTTATCGCTAAGAACTTGTTCTCTTTTCGATGATTGGTTCGTTTTACGAAAGTGATCATGACAAAGATTGTAGGCAATTCTAAAAATCCAGGAAGACAGCTTAGATTCGTCTTTCAGCTGATTTAAGTTTTTTTGAACTTTGATAAAAGTCTCCTGGATTAAATCGTCGGCCACCCATTCATCCTTAACAAGCGCGAAAATGAATTTTTTTACTCGCTCATAGTAATCATGGTATATATCCCAGAAATCCATTTTTGTGTTCCTTTAGCTTGTTTGATGGACTGAGCGGTATTTCAGAACAGCCCGGCACCGCATGGATTTTGCTAAAACTAAGAATATTGTTCCCTCAGCTTCTTCCGTTTCTCATCGGGCAGTGATTTCAGATAAGCCTTCCAACCAGGACACCAGCCAATATGCCATTTCCAAATTCTGCCCAGAATGGAACGAGCGTTATTGTCGTATTTTGCCCGGAATTTACAATTTTCGCAATTGCTCATTTCCAAATCCCCAATTTTAATAATTTTTAGACGATCTTCATTATTAACTGCAACAAGATTTATTCGCCGTTTTGTCGCACGGCAAGTCATGGGTCTCCTTTATGCTGATGAGCTCATTAATGCTGTTTGTCAGAGCAATATGGGCGCCCTTTTTGACCTGTCCGGCAATTTCTGAAACTCGTTTAATTTCTGCTAATGTAATGCCGGAATTGATGGCTTTTTCATAAAGGTGCTCAAAGCAGGGTATACAATTTGCTGCAGTCGCAGCGCCAATTGCAATTAGATTCTCAATTTTGTTCTCTAGAACCTGTTCATCCGTTTTAGCCTTTGGTGTCTCCATAAAAAGATCCTCCTTTTTGGAATTATTTAATCGTAAGACGGAAGATTGGCCCTAAAGGTTACACATAAGTGATTTTCTGTATGTTAGACAGTTTCATGCCGATGAATAACAAACTCGAAAATTCGAACGCATCAAATTTAACTATTAATAAAGAGCCTGCCTAAATAATTCTTAATACGTCGAATTGCTCCTCGAACATTTTTTTTGGGGGGTAGATATTTCCTCATTCACCAATTATCTTCACTAACACCCGTTTTCGACGCCGTCCATCAAACTCGCCATAAAAAACTTGTTCCCAAGTACCAAAATCAAGCTTGCCGTCAGTAATAGCCACGACGACCTCCCGACCCATAACCTGCCGCTTCATATGGGCGTCGGCGTTGTCCTCGCCGACATTGTGCCGGTAGCCGGAAACCGGCTCATGAGGTGCCAGTTTTTCCAGCCAGACCTCATAGTCGTGGTGCAGGCCGGATTCGTCGTCATTGATGAAAACCGAGGCCGTGATGTGCATGGCGTTGACCAGCACCAGGCCTTCTTTGATGCCGCTTTCCCTCAGGCATTCATTTACCTGGGGGGTGATATTGATAAAAGCCCGTCTGTTGGGGACTTCAAACCAGAGTTCTTTGCGGTAGCTTTTCATGTTTCCTCCATAATTTATTCGTCTTAATTTGTGGTTAAAAATATAAAGTTTCCCCACGGTTTACAATTTCTTTAGCAACTGATTAGCCGCCGTCAGTGTCGGATCCCACGTCGGTCCGAACGGTGGCGCATACGCCAGATCTGTCTGGCTGTATTGAGCAACGGTCATTCGGCTGTGCAAGGCCACCGCCGGGCCGTTGATGCGGTGGGCAGCGCCTTCTTTGCCCACAATTTGAGCACCCAGGAGCCGCCCTGATTTTTTATCGCCAATCAGATTAACCCAGATGGGATGGCCGCTCGCGTAGGAGTGCGCCCGGGAGCTGGATTGGATCAAATTCTCAACCGCTTCAAACCCGGCTTTTTGGGACTCATCCAGGTTCAGGCCGGTGCGTGCCACTTCATAATCAAACACACGAAAGACCGCTGTTCCCGCCACGCCTTCGAGGCTGGCAGGGTTTCCGACAACGTTATCCGCTGCTGCCCAGCCGGCGCGATTGGCGCGCAGCGCCAGGGGGATCCAGGTTTTTTCTCCGGTTACCACATGATAAGCGTCGGCACAGTCTCCGGCGGCATAAATTTTCTCGTTGGCTGTTCGCAGGCTGCGATCCACTGCGATGGAGCGATTAACGCTTAATTCAAGACCTGCCGCTTCGGCAATCCGGCTGCAGGGAGTCACACCGATACCCACCAATACTAAATCGCCTGTCAGCGCTAAATCCGCGCCGGACACCTTAAGGCCCTCGTCGGTTTCTTTAATACTTTCAACCGCATGACCGGCATAAACACCAACCCCTTTCGCTTCCAGGTCTTCTTTGACGGCCTGAGCCATGGTCGGTTCCAGCCACGGCAAAAATACCGGATTGGGTTTGACCATATCCACGGAAATGTTTAAGCCAACCAGGGATTCGCACATCTCAAGAGCGATGTAACCCATCCCGATGATAATAGCTTTCTTGATGTCTTTGTTTGCAAGGAGTTTTTTAATTTTGCGGCCGTCTTCAAGGTTTTTCAGCATCACAACCCCGGGCAGGTCGACTCCAGCCAGATCCGGCTTGACGGCCGCAGCGCCCGTAGCAATCAGCAGCTTATCATAGGGGAATTCGAATCGGTCGCCATCTATTGTCATGCCGGATACCGTCTGTTTGGCCGGATCAATTTTTTCAGCACAATGGCCGGTTAACAGATTAATATCTTGCTTATCGCGAAATACCTGGGCCTGTCTTACGACCAAATCCTCGATGTCTCTATCCGGCGCCGCCAGATTATAAGGCAGGCCTCAGGCGCTGTATGAGACGTCCATGGTTTTTTCGATAACTGTGATTTCCATCTCCGGCCGGTTGCGTTTAGCGCGACTGGCAGCACTCATCCCGGCGGCATCTGCCCCGATAACGACAAATTTCATTTTTTTCTCCTGCCTGTTTAAAGGCTATTTCCGCTAAATTGACATTTGGTGCTGTAACAGAGGAATCTAAATATTTTCGAATAGGTTGATTTTAATTCTTTAAATGGATTATTAATATTCTATAACTATTCAATTATCAATCAGAAGATTTAATTTATATCATTTGTGATTTTGTGCCTTCGTGGCGATCACATTTTTCGATTCAGTTAGGCCATCAGATTGAAAAGCACGCAACACTACATAAAGAAAATTGAATCCCTGCTGCCACACGTGATGGCAGCCGACCGCTTGGCGGCGCGTCGTGAAATCCAGCGATTGGTGCGTCTGAAAAATAAATCCGGCTCAAAACAAAATATCGCGCAAAGACTCAAACGTCTGCTAAAGCGAATGGAAGCCTCGGAACAAAAAAGAAGCCGGCGCCTGGCTAATTTGCCTGATCTGCGGTTTAACGAAGATTTGCCTATTTTTGCTAAAAAAGATGAAATCATCGATGCCCTCATGCACCATCCGGTGATTGTGGTGTCCGGTGAGACCGGATCCGGCAAGACCACCCAGTTGCCGAAGTTTTGCCTGGCTGCCGGCCGGGGAATCGATGGGGTTATCGGATGCACCCAGCCGCGCCGGATTGCCGCCACGACGGTTGCCCGCCGCATCGCTGAGGAGTTGGGACAGGAAACCGGAAAATCAGTCGGATATAAAATTCGGTTCAAGGAGCGCACCGCCGCGGAGGCCTATATCAAGATCATGACCGACGGAATCCTGCTGGCTGAAACCCAGAGCGATCGCCACCTCAGCGCTTATGACACCATTATCGTTGATGAGGCCCATGAACGCAGCCTGAACATTGATTTTATTCTGGGCATCTTGCAGAATCTGGTGAACCAGCGCGACGATCTGAAATTGATCATTACCTCGGCGACGATCGATACCGAGAAATTTTCAAAAGCTTTCAGAAACGCACCGATCATTGAAGTGTCCGGGCGGATGTACCCTGTTGAAATAGAATATCTAAGGCCCGATGAGGGCGAAAGCGAAGACGGCGAACTGACCCATGTGGATCTGGCGGCCGGCGCCGTGGAAAGGATTTTAAAACACACTGCCGGGGGAGATATCCTGGTGTTTATGCCGACCGAACAGGATATTCGTGAAACCTGTGAGCTCATCGAGGCGGTTAATGCGCCCGGCAGCCGGGTGTTGCCGTTGTTTGCCCGGTTGACTGCGGCCGAGCAAAACAGGGTGTTTGCCCGGCTTCCCGAGCGCAAAATCATCGTTGCCACCAATGTGGCCGAGACATCCATCACCATTCCCGGTATCAAATATGTTATCGATTCCGGCCTGGCGCGTATCTCCCGCTATTCGCCGCGGACCCGGACGACCTCCCTGCCGGTGGTGCCGATATCTAAAAGCAGTGCCGACCAGCGTCAGGGCCGCTGCGGCCGGGTGCAAAACGGTGTGTGCATCCGGTTGTTTTCTGAAGCGGATTTCCAGGCGCGGGCCCAGTACACACCGCCTGAAATTATGCGGGCCAATCTGGCGGAAGTCATATTGCGCATGATTTCGCTGAAGCTCGGGGATATCGCCAAATTCCCTTTTATCGATCGGCCGGATTTAAAAAGCATCAAAGATGGGTTTAACCTTCTTTTCGAGCTGGAAGCGATAAAAAAAAGACAGAAAACAGAAGACAGGGTCTTGAATTCGGAAGTCGGAATGCGGAATGCGGAAGGGAAAAAAGAAAACAGAGCTTTGAATTCGGAAGTCGGAATGCGGAATGCGGAAAGAAAAGAAGGAGACAGCGGGCAAAAATCGGGGGGCGGAGAGCAGGGGGCAACCGGTGATGGGTCGATTGAGCCTGAAGCGGTGACAACGAGCGGCAGGGTCGCGTTGACGGACAAAGGGCGGGTCATGGCCAGGATTCCCCTGGATCCCAGGTTGTCGCGCATGTTGATCGAGGCTCAGCATGAAGGGTGTATCCCGGAGATCGCAGTTATCGCCGCCGCCCTGAGCATTCAGGACCCCCGGGAGCGCCCGGCAGAAAAAACCCGGGAAGCCGATCGGATGCATGCGCTGTTTGATGATCCGGGTTCGGATTTTGTGACCCTTCTCAATATCTGGCACCGCTATCACGCTCACTGGCAGACGGTCAAAAGCAGCAACCAGATGAAGCGATTTTGCCGCGAACACTTTATTTCCTTCAAACGTATGCGGGAATGGCGCGATGTCCACAGCCAGATAACGGCCATTTTGGCGGAGCACCATATGTGGAAGGCGGAAGTGGGAGTTCGGAAGTGGGAAGTGGGAGTGCGGAATGCGGAAGTGGGTAAGCGGAAGTTGGAAAAAAATAAGGAGCTTGCGCGAAAGGTAGCGCAAAAGCGGCAAAATGAAAATAAGAAGTCCGTTGACAAAGTTCGAAAGATGGAAAAAGAAAGAAATAAGGAGGTACCAGGACAGCAGAGCGAGAATGGTGCAATTTCGGTGGATCATTCTAGCCCTATTTCCGACTTCCGCATTCCGACTTCCGCATTCGAATCGCTCCATAGAGCGATTCTGAGTGGGTTCCTTTCCAACATTGCCCAGAAAAAGGACAAAAACTTTTTTCGGGCCGCCAGGGGCCGGGACGTAATGATTTTTCCCGGCTCCGGGCTTTTTGACAAAGCCGGGAGCTGGATTGTCGCAGCGGAAGTGGTGGAAACCTCCCGGGTCTTCGCACGCACCGTGGCCAACATTGACAGCAGCTGGCTGGAAAGTGCGGGCCGGGATCTATGCAAATATACCTATCTCAATCCCCATTGGGAGAAAAATCGCGGTGAAGTGGTGGCCCTGGAACAGGTATCCCTTTTCGGACTGATCATTGTTCCTGAAAGAAAGGTGTCTTACGGGAAAGTGAATGCTGAAGCAGCAAGCGATATTTTTATTCAGAGCGCCCTGATAAATGGAGACGTTAAAAAACCGTTTGCCTTTATGGAGTATAATCAAAAGCTAATTGATGATATCAAGGATATCGAAAATCGTTTCCGTCGCCGGGATATCCTGATCGGTGAGCCGGAACTGTTCAATTTTTATAAGCAAAGGCTGCCGGCCGTATACGATATTCGGAAACTTTCCAAATACTTGAAGCAAAAAAAGACGGATCGGTTTTTACGAATGAACCGCGGCGATCTGCTCCTTTATGATCCGGATGAAGCGGCCATCGCGCACTTCCCGAATCGGCTTGAACTCGCCGGACATCCATTTAATATCGCCTATGCCTTTGAACCGGGCAAAAAAAATGATGGTGTAACCGTCAAAATTCCAGCAACATTTGCGTCTTCGGTGCCCGCGGAGGCAATTGACTGGCTGGTGCCCGGTCTTTTGCCGGAAAAAATTGAAGGACTCATCAAGGGCTTGCCCAAAATATATCGTAAAAAACTCGTGCCGGTCAAAGATACCGTTGAAATCATTTGCCGGGAAATGCCGCAAACCCAAGGCTCATTGATATCCGCCCTGGGTAAATTTATCTATCAACATTTTGGTGTCGACATCCCGGCGGCGGCCTGGTCCGATGAAATCCTGCCCGATCATCTCAGGATGCGGATTGCGATCACTGCTGCGGACGGCCAGGAATTGCACGCCGGCAGAGATCCGTCCATATTACAGCGGGAGGCAGCCGGCGGTGCCGTATCCGACGAATTTGAAGCGTTGCGCGCGAAATGGGAAAAGCGTGACTTGACGGCCTGGGATTTCGGTGATCTGCCGGAATATATCCGTGAACCCGGTAAAATCAGAGCAAAATGGATTGCCTATCCGGCGCTGGAGAAAGATCCGAAGACGGAAAAAAAAGTCAATCTGCGCCTTTTTCAGCAACGTGATCAGGCACGGGCGGCGCACCTGACAGGCGTGCTGGCTCTGTACTCAATTCATTTTGCCAAAGACCTGAGATTTTTGAAACGACAGCTGATTTTACCGGCTGACAAATTCTCCCAGGCTAAACATTTCGGGAGTGCCAGACAGTTTGAGCAGCGGCTGTATCAGCATTTTGTGAGGACGCTGTTCAGCAAAAACATCCGGACGCAAAAGGAGTTTTATGCCTATGCTGAGAAAACCGGGCCGCAGCTTCTATCCGGCGGCAGGCAGCTGCTCGAGAGCACGTTGCCGGTATTAACGGCGTATCACGAGGCGCGCAGCCAGATATACAGGTTTCAGGCCGGAAATCGCGCCAACCCTAAAATCAGCGGTTTTTTCCAGGAACTGATGGATGAACTGGACCGTCTGGTGCCTCACAATTTCGTTGAGCTTTACGATCAGGATCGCTGCATCCATCTTGAAAGATATGTCAGGGCAATAATGATACGGGCCCAGCGTGCTCCGATTGATTTTGAGAAAGACCAGACCAAGGCGACCGAAATCCGCCGGTTTGCCGACGGGTTAAATCGACTTTTGAAAGCGCTTTCACCATCTGCATCTGTAGAAAAGCGAGAGGCCATCGAAGATTTCTTCTGGATGCTGGAGGAATACAAGGTTTCCGTTTTTGCCCAGGAGCTTAAAACCGCCATCCCGATATCCGCCAAACGGTTGAAAGACAAGTTGGGAGAGATTGAAAGAATGATCTGAAGTGGGAAGTCGGAATGCGGAAGTGGGAAGGGGGAAGTGGGAAATGAGAAGTCGGAAATCGGAATGCGGAAGGGTGAAGAATGATAGGCGATCGGCGCACGAGGCACACCTAAAATTATTAAAAATAGATGAGTCATCCCGAGATAAAGGGGGTGTACGACCAAATGAAGGATAAAAGGTAGAAGGTATACGGTTCGAGGCTATGGTTGGAAGCCAACGGTTTTAGATAAGACGATTTTTCCGATTTCCGATTTCAAAATTCCGTATTTGTTTTTCTTTCCGACTTCCGCATTCCGACTTCCGAATTCGACCAACTCTGTTTTCTGTTATCTGATATTATTTTGGCAAAACAATTTAAAAATCCGCATGTATCGGTAATCATTCCCACCTACAACCGGGGCTGGATCCTCAGGGAGGCGATTGAATCCGTTTTGTCTCAGGAATTTACCGACTATGAACTGATCGTGGTGGATGACGGGTCGACGGATGATACGCCGGAAATTCTTGAGTTTTATGGCCGGGACATCCTTGTCTTGCACCAATCCAACTGCGGGGTCAGCGCGGCGCGCAACCGGGGGATTGCCGAATCCCGCGCGCAGCTGGTAGCCTTTCTGGATTCCGATGATCTCTGGCTGCCCCGCAAACTGACCCGGCAGGTTGATTTTTTCAAGGCCAATCCGGCGGCACTGATCTGTCAGACCCAAGAGACCTGGGTCCGAAGCGGGGTGCGGGTGAACCCCAAAAATCGTCACCACAAATTTTCCGGCATGATCTTTGAGCCCTCCCTGGTCCTGTGCCTGGTCAGTCCTTCGGCAGTGATGATCCGCAAAACCCTGTTTGATCGGGTCGGTACTTTTGATGAGAGCCTGCCGGCCTGTGAAGATTATGATCTGTGGCTTCGGGTCAGCTGCCGGTATCCGGTTTTCCTGCTTGATGAGCCTTTAATCATCAAGCGCGGCGGGCATCAAGACCAGCTGTCCAGGGCCGCCGGCCTGGATAAATACCGGATTCAGTCACTGCAAAAAATCATTAAAAACGGGCAGCTTTCCGAATCACAGCAGCGGGCCGCCGTAATAACCATGCGAGAAAAATGCTTAATTTATGCCGGAGGTTGCCGCAAGCGGGGGCGGGAGGATGAAGCCAACTATTATGAGAAGCTGGCTGCAGGTTCCAAATGACAGCTGGGTTTGACTTCGTTTAGTTCCTTCTTTTATTTACTCCGGAAACTTTCCGTTGCGATTTTGCGATCCACTGCGAGCGGCCTTCACGATTCGGCAGCGGTGATCCGTAGTCAAAAGTCGATAAGACGCGTTGCTCGATTTCGGAACCGATAATTCGATTGATAGCGCGCACCATCTCCTGGTCTTCTCCCGTAACAAGGGTATACGCTTCGCCGCTGCGAGTTGCCCGGCCCGTCCGTCCAATGCGGTGAATGTAGGCTTCGGGGGTAGCAGGGATATCGAAGTTGATGACATGCGAAATCCGGGTAACGTCAATGCCGCGGGCGGCGATATCGGTGGCCACCAGAATCTGAAATGTGCCGTCGCGAAAGCCGTCCATTGCTGCCTGGCGGCGTGTCTGGGACAGGTTGCCCTGCAGGGACGCCGATCGGAATCCTGCGGCAACAAGCTTTTTCCCCAGGCTCTTGGCGCGATGTTTGGTTCGGGTAAAGATCAGCACCGATTTGGTATGGGTGTTTCCCAGCAGCTTTAACAGCAGCGCCGTTTTTAAATGCTGGGCCACCGGGTAGAGTGCGTGACTGACCGTATCGGCAGGTGCGGTAATTCCGACCTGGACTGTGGCCGGATCTCGCAGGATTTCCCCGGTCAAACGACGGATTTCGGGAGGCATGGTCGCCGAGAAGACCAGCGTCTGGCGCTTTCTTGGAAGATGCTTTAAAATTCGCCGGATATCAGGAATAAACCCCATATCGAGCATCTGGTCGGCTTCATCGATTACCAGCACTTCCAGTTGGGAAAGATCGATGGTCGGACGTCCGATATGGTCTATCAACCGGCCGGGGCAGGCAACAACCATATCAGCATGTTTTAGTTTCAGAATCTGCGGATTAATTCCCACACCACCGTAAACAGCAACGCTTCTCAGGCGCGTCTGACGGCCCAGGGTTTTGATAGCCTGATGAATCTGTTCGGCCAATTCACGGGTGGGGGCGATTATCAGGGCGCGAACGCATCCGTGTTTGCCCCCCACCAGCTGATTGAGGATCGGCAGGACGAAGGCCGCCGTTTTACCGGTGCCGGTTTGGGCCAGACCCATTACATCACGGCCATTAAATATCTGCGGGATTGCCCGAGCCTGAATCGGGGTCGGGGTTTTATAACCCGCCGCTGCAATGCCTGCGGCAACGGAGGGATGAAAATTAAATGCTTCAAATTTCAATCAATACCTTCTTTCTGTATTCCAATAAAAAAGCCCCGGAGTTATTCCGGGGCTTACGTGATTTTTTAGTTACAACCAGGAACACTGTATAATTTTGGAGATCATACAGGCAGTTGGAATTTCTGTCAAGCTAATTATCTAATAGTTTTAATAAAAATTAGTTATCCGTTCTTCGATCAGATACTCTATAACTAGTCTCTTAATCTTATCTGCTGCCGCCATCTTTTTCTAAGAACCGGTTGCAATTCATCAATCGATTTGATAAACGATTAGAGGTCCTGAACACAATTCAAACTCTAATCCGATATTAATAATTAAACTCAGGTAAGGAAAGGGGTGATATCCGATTAAAATTGATTGTCGACAGGATGAATAGTGGCACTTGTTTTTAACCCAATAATTTATAAGGAGGTTTCAATGAAAAAGTTCGTCGTATTCACCACCGCAATCATATTCGGCCTGACGCTCTTTGCAGGGTTGGGGCTTTTTGAACAAAATGCGCACGCTAAAACCACCTTTGTCACCATCGGCACGGGCGGCATTACCGGGGTCTACTATCCCACCGGCGGTGCCATTGCCAAGATGGTCAACCATAAGCGCAAAGAGTACGGCATCCGCGCCACGGTCGAGTCCACCGGCGGCTCCGTTTTCAACATCAATGCCATCATGTCCGGCGATCTGGAATTCGGGGTGGCCCAGTCCGATCGCCAGTATCAGGCCGTCATGGGCATCGAAGACTGGAAGGACAAAGGTCCCCAGAAGGATCTGCGGGCGGTGTTCTCTATCCATCCGGAAAATGTCGACTTGATCGCCGCGGTGGATGCCAACATTAACTCCCTGCAGGACCTGAAAGGCAAACGCGTCAACATCGGCAATGTCGGTTCCGGTTACCGGCAAAATGCCATCGATGCGCTGGAGGCCAATGGCCTGGATTATGAAAAGGATTTCAACGCCGAAAGCCTCAAGGCCGCGGAGGCCCCCGGGCTGATCCAGGACGGCCGCCTCGATGCCGCCTTTTATACGGTGGGGCATCCCAGCGGATACTATAAAGAAGCCACTGCCGGCAAACGCAAGGTGAAGTTTGTGCCCATCACCAATATCGACAGTCTTCTTAAAAAGTACCCCTACTACGCCAAGTCTAAAACCCTGGTCGAGCACTACGACGGCGCTGCGAACGATAGTGATATTCCGACCTTCGGCGTCAAAGCGACCTTTGTGACCTCGGCCAAGGTACCGGATGAGGTGGTCTACGCCATCACCAAGGAAGTCTTTGACAACTTCGAGGAGTTTGTAAAGCTGCATCCGGCTTACACCGGCCTGACCAAAGAGAGCATGCTGGAAGGCCTGTCCGCGCCGCTGCATCCGGGGGCGCTGAAATACTATAAAGAAGTCGGTCTGATGAAGTAGCGCCGGCCGACAGGCAGAGAGGCAGCGGATTCAATCGGCTGCCTCTCTATGATATATGGGTGGGGCCTATGACGGATATTCAAGATATACGGAAAAAGGACGAGGGACTTGAGACGGCCAGGAGGATGGCCGAAGAAGAAGAGGGAATCGCCAGAAGACCTACCGGACCCACCAAATGGGTGATACCCACGATCGGCGTCATCTGGAGCTGCTTCCAGCTTTCGATTGCCAGCTGGTGGATCCTGGACACGGTGTTTATTCGCGCCATCCATTTGGGTTTTGCCATGCTGATCGTCTATCTGAATTACCCCGTTTTCAAGAAAACGCGTCTGGGCCTTAAATTTCTTTCCGTCAAGAATCGCATTCCCCCCTGGGATTTTGTCATCGCGGTCATTGCCTGCTTTTCAGCGGTTTACATTGCGGTTGACTACTACGGGGTCGTTTACCGAGCGGGCTCACCTGTAACGCGCGATATCGTCTTCGGCCTGATCCTGCTGGTGCTGCTGCTGGAGGCCGCCCGGCGCGTTATCGGTCCGGCCCTGTCGGTGATCGCACTTTTTTTCTGTATTTACGCCTTTTTCGGACCCTACATGCCGGATATCATCGCCTTTAAAGGGGTTTCGCTGAGTCGTTTCATGGGGCAGATCACCATGTCCACCGAGGGCATTTACGGGATCCCTTTAGATGTGTCGGCCACCATTGTTTTTCTGTTTGTACTTTTTGGCTCCATGCTGGAGAAGGCGGGAGCCGGGCGATATTTCATCCAGTTGGCATTAAGCCTTCTGGGCGGCTTCAAGGGCGGACCGGCCAAGGCGGCTGTTATGGGCAGCGGGTTGACGGGACTGGTATCGGGCTCGAGTATCGCCAACATCGTGACCACCGGAACATTTACCATACCCCTGATGAAGAAGGTGGGGTATCCGGCTACAAAGGCGGCTGCTATTGAGGTTGCCGCCAGCACCGACGGTCAGCTGGCGCCGCCGATTATGGGGGCCGCCGCCTTCATTATTGCCGAATATGTCAACGTCCCCTATGTAACCGTGATCAAAGCCGCCGCCATTCCGGCCTTTGCCTCCTACGCGGCGCTTTTTTTCATTACCCACATCGAAGCGTCCAAACTGGGCCTGCAGGGTCTGACCCGGGCTGAACTGCCCCGTTTTTTCAAAACCCTGATCAGCGGCATGCATTATCTGGTGCCCATTTTTATGCTGCTCTATGAGCTGATCATCACACGCCATTCGCCCGAATTGGCCGCCTTCAACGCCATCTGGGTCATGGCCGTCATCATGCTGCTGCAGGATCCGGTTAAGGCCGTGCTCAACAAAGAGCCGGTCGGCCCGGCGCTTAAACAGAGCATCATCAATATTTTTTCGGCGATGGCGACCGGCGCCCGGAACATGTGCTCGGTGGCCCTGGCCACGGCTGCCGCCGGCATTATCGTGGGCGTGGTGGCCATGGGTCTTGGCGGCCTGATTACCGAAGTCATCGATGTTTTATCCGGGGGCAACATTTACCTGCTGCTGATCATCACCGCCTTTGCCAGTTTGATTATCGGCATGGGGCTGCCCACCACCGCCACCTATATTGTGATGGCCTCCCTGACGGCGCCGGTCATCGTTGAAGTCGGCGGGTATGTGGATTTTGTGGTACCGCTGATGGCGGCCCATCTGTTCTGCTTCTACTTCGGGATTCTGGCCGATGATACGCCGCCGGTGGGGCTGGCAGCCTATGCGGCGGCTGCAATTGCCAAATCACCGCCGATTCCCACGGGTTTACAGGGATTCATGTACGATATTCGGACCGCCATATTGCCATTCATGTTTATTTTCAACTCGGATTTGATACTGCACAACATCAACAGCTGGCCCCAGGGGCTGCTCATATTTCTGATGGCCTGCATCGGCAACTTTGCCTTTGCCTCCGCCAGCCAGGGCTGGTTTTTGGCTAAAAATCGATTTTATGAAATCCCATTATTTTTATTCGTGACCTTAAACCTGATGCGACCCGATCTGATTGCAAGCTGGGTCGGCCTGCCTCATGATCAGCGCTACTGGACCTATTTGATCGGCCTGGCCGTATACGGAATGCTTTATTTCATGCAGCGGCCGCGGGCCCCGAAACCGGAGGCGGCACCAGAGGCGGCTCCGGCGGCAGCTTAGTGCATTTTCTCAAAAATAACGTGACGCAAAATCAATTGATGTCCTATCGACAATTTGACCTTAAAATAGAAAAATTTACTGCCAATACGTCACCGTAATTGCGAATAGGAGCACTTAGCCGCCGCTTAGCAGGGTTTGGCACCAAGCGCCGGTTACCCGACTCAGACCAACCTTCAAAACCGAGCCAAAGGAAGTATGACATGGCGTCCATTAAAAAAATTTTGGTTGCGGTCGCTTTTAGCGAGCATTCTGCGGGACTTTTGACGTATGCCACCGACCTTGCGGAACGGTTGAAGGCCGAATTGTTAATCGCCAGCATTATCAATGTGCGGGATGTGGAAGCCATTGGATCCGTTGCCGCGATGGGATATGAGATCGACAGTGAACATTACGTGTCGGGAATAAAGGAAGAGCGCCGGCAGGCCCTTGCCGAGATCCTGGCCAAGGTTTCATTTCCGGCGGATAAAATGCGTGCTATTTTTCAAATCGGCCATCCGGTGGATGAACTGCTGAAAATCACCATGCGGGAAAAGGTTGATTTAATAGTAATGGGGATCAAGGGCCGTTCAGACCTGAAACATATGCTGGTGGGATCTGTGGCGGATAAAATTTTCAGACGTTCACCCGTTCCCGTCTTATCCTACCGTGACCCCCAAAGTGTCGAGCGTCTAAAGAAGCATATTGATATAAAATAGCCGTTCCGGGTTTAAGGTTCAGGGTTCAAAGGTTAGATTTTAACCGCAAAGATTTATTTCCGACGGATAAATCCTAATCCTGCGCAGGCAAGATATAAAACAACGCATTCAATTTGTTAGGATACAATGGCCGCAACACACCGGCCGGTTCTAACCCCAGCCGGCGAGAAAACGGACGGGCTATGCCTGTGGTAGCTATTCCGGAAGGAGGCCAAGATGTCCGGACATACTTTACTTAGGCTCACGATCATCGTGGTTGCAATATTTTTTAAGTTTTTACCGGTGCTGGCCGGTGATCGTTTTACGGATAACGGCGATGGCACGGTTACGGATCACGAACTGGGACTGATGTGGTCGCAAACCGACAACCACGGCAATATCGACTGGATTCAGGGTGAGAAATGGGTAAAATACACGTTTCCCTTTACCCTTGAAAAGCGATATGAAAATTGGCGCCTGCCGACCTTAAAGGAACTGCAGAGCCTGGTGGTAACCGACAAAAAATATCAGGGCTATGAGACCGATTGTGGTCAGTGGGTGAAAACGATACCGCTGATACAGCTGAGCTGCGGCTGGATCTGGACCTCAGAGTCGGACCCCCGGGCGCCGACGGCGAGAATATTTAATTTCAACAATGTCTATCACTATACGGTTCGCAAAACTCAACGGAGGGGTTACCGGGCATTGCCGGTCAGGGACCTGAACTAGAAGAAGACAGAGATTATTGAAGTCGGAAGTGGGAATGCGGCCTGCGACGAGCTCAGCCGAATCGAAGTCGGAAGGAAACGCAAAACTCAGCTATAAGAACTCTATCATCTAAAGATATTTATTTTCACCACGGAATTTCACGGAATCACACTGAAAATATACATCGTCCTAGCGCAACTCTAATATTAGTTAGACTTTCCGTGATTTTCCGTGACTCTCCGTGGTGAACTTTCTTATCTTCTGCCTTCTTTCCGCATTCCGAATTCAAGTGATTCCGCTGTCTGGGAATCACTTCTGCGTTACCCGCAGCACTTCCTCCATGGTCGTGATGCCCTCCAATACCTTTTCGATGCCGTCCTGGCGCAGGGGTATCATTTTTTGTTTGACGGCTTCATTTTTGATGCGGTTGGAATCAAAAGTTTCGAGGATCAGGCCCTTTAAATGCTCATCCAACACCATGATCTCGAAAATTCCCAGGCGTCCCTTGTAGCCGGTGGAGATGCATTTTTCACATCCCACAGCTTTATAGATCTTGGTTGCGTTGAAGTGGTCGGGAGCGACACCGATACTTTTCAGATATATGGTACTGGGTTGGTATGCTTTTTTGCAGTTATTACACAGCAGACGCACCAGCCGTTGCGCAGCTACGGCCAGCACGGAGGAGGAAATTAAAAACGGCTCAACGCCCATATCCACTAGACGGGTGATCGCACTGGCGGAGTCGTTGGTGTGCAGGGTGGAAAATACCAGATGCCCGGTCAGAGCCGATTGGACGGCAATTTCTGCTGTTTCCTTATCGCGAACCTCACCGACCAGGATTACATCCGGATCCTGGCGCACAATGGATCGCAGCCCCCGCGCAAAGGTCAAATCTATTTTGGGATTGACCTGGATTTGACTGATTCCCTTTATCTGATATTCAACGGGATCTTCGATCGTAATAATGTTGATATCCGGTTTGTTTATCGATTGTAAGATTGCATAAAGGGTGGTGGTTTTGCCGCTGCCGGTAGGCCCGGTTACCAGGATGATACCGTTGGGGGATGCCACCAGGTTTTTTATTACTTTTAACCGTGCCGGACTAAACCCCAGATCATTTAATTCAAGCAGGGACCCTGATTTGTTCAGAAGCCTTAAAACCACGCGCTCCCCGAAAGCGGTCGGAATTGTAGACACCCGCAGGTCGATATTCTGGTCGCCGACTTTGACTTCAAATCGTCCATCCTGAGGCAGACGCTTTTCGGCAATGTTCATTTTTGCCATAACCTTGATACGCGAAATCAGGGCGGGTTGGATCCACTTTGGTGGCGTCAGCAAGTCATACAGTATCCCGTCAACCCGGTAGCGCACCGTGAAGCTGTGCTGATAAGGCTCGATATGGATATCGCTGGCGCGGGCTTTGAGGGATTGTGAAATTATATGGTTGACCAGTTTGATAATCGGTGCTTCGCTGGTGTCATCCAGAAGGTCGGCAGTTTCCTCAATTTCGCTGATGATGTCGCTGCCGTTTTCTTCCATGTCCTGAACCAGTTGCTGGGCGGAATCGCGGCGCAGATCATACTGCAAATTTATGGCCGAAAGTATTGTTTCCCGCTCTGCCAGCACCAGTTTAAAGTCGGCTAACGCCATCAGTCGAACCAGATCGTCAAGGGCGTGAAAATTTAACGGATCGTTAATTGCCACCACATATCCGGCCGGGGCGACCTGTTTATCGGAATCGTCAGAATTCAGGGCTGCCAGTCCGCAATTTGCCGCGGTTATGGGGTTCGGGTACTCCAAAGGTACCATATTGTACTTTTTCAGAAATTGAATGGGGACTTTGTCGGTAAATTCTGATTCAGCGTTTTCCAGGGGCAACCTGGGCCAATAGGGCAGATCATATTGGATGCTCCGGGCTTCAAGCAGTTGTTTTTCGGAAATATTTTTCTGCTGAACCAGAATGTCACCGATGCGTCCGCCTTTATCCTCCCGGATGCGCCGGGCTTCGGCCAGAGCGTCTTCATTCAGGTCGTAATGGTCGACCAATATTTCTGTTAAATGAACTCTCATTGGAATGACTATTCAATCTTCATTTTTCAATATTCAATACTACTTCATCGCGGTTCGATCACCCGGGGGGGCTGCACGCTGCCGGGTTCCTGCTCCGGCTCGGGCTCGGTGATGATTATCGGCTCTTCCGGTTGCTGCGAGTGTTTGTCGTAATATTTAATCTCGCCTTCTTTAATTGTGTCAATATAGTCTTTTTTCTGCTGGTAAATACCAATGGCCTCCCCCGGGTTTTTAATGACCCTGGGGGTCAAAAAGACGTAAAGATTGGTCTTGACGGTTTCATCACCGCGTTTCTTAAACAGCCAGCCGAGCAGCGGTACATCACCCAGGACCGGGACTTTGTTTTCACTTTGCGTGGTCGAATCATCAATTAGTCCGCCGATGACTACGGTCTGCTGGTCTTTGACAATAACGGTGGTGTCCACCGTTCGTTTTAAGGTTACCGGGAGGGTGGATGAGGTCGTCAGCGTGGCCTTTTGATCGATGGCGGTGACCTCGAGATTAATCTGCATGCGCACCAGACGGTCTTCGGTGACGTGGGGGGTTATTTTTAAAATTTTGCCGACGTCCCGATATTCAAATGACTCAAAGGTCCCTCCGGATACATCGGTGGTGGATCGCGTCTGGTAGGGTCTGTTTTCACCCACCGTGATGCGGGCTTCCTCATTATCCGTGGTCAAAATCTGGGGTGTTGATAAAATGCGAAAATCATCATCGGTTTTAACGGCATTAATGATGGCTGAAATATTAGAGACGTCGATTCCGGCGATATTAATCGGTTCGGTCAGCAAGCCGACGGTCAGCCCGCCCTGCAATAATTCAGCCGGTGAAACAAAGCCCTGCCGGAACCCGCCGCCAATCACGGTATCCTTGCCGTCAAGCGAGGTCTTGCCGAAAGCCGACCAATCGATTCCGATATTAAAGCTGGTGGACATATCCACTTCCATAATCAGCGATTCAATGTAAACCATGGACCGGGGGATATCCAGCTTTTGAATGACATGTTCCAGGACTATATAATCCTCTTTGTCGGCCATGATAATCAGACTGTTGGTGGCCTTGTCGGCGGAGATTCTGACCTTGCCGGACACCGCCGGTGGCTGCTTGCCCTTGGAGGCACCGGCTTGCTGGGTCGGCACATCCTGCAAGACCTTGGCAAGTTCTTCGGCTGTGGCATGTTTGCAGTAGTAGACATGGATACCGCCTTTGCCGCGTGGCGTTTCCTTGTCGATCATCGCGATCAGTCGTTTAATCCGCAGGCTGTCTACTTCACTGGCCAACATAACAATAGTATTGGTTCTTTCATCCGCCACCATCGTAATGGCTTTTTGAGAATCGGCCTTGCCCTTCACGCGGGTTGGCTTAAAGACGGTGGTCAGCAGATTAACCAGTTTTGTGGCTTCCGCATATTCGATCGGGATGACGGATATTTGCTGACCGATGCCGGTAATATCGATTTCTTTCAGGATTTTCAGCAGCCGCCTGATATTGGAATATACATCCGTAATGATAAGGGTATTGGTCGGCTCGTAGGCAAGTATGACGCTGCTTTTGGAAACCATCGGGGTAAACAGGCGCTTGATGTCAACCGGGTCGGCATACTTTAAGGGAATCAGCTGCGTGACAATCTTATCTTCGGGGGCCGCTGACTCTTCTTTGAGTTTGGTCTCAATATTTTTCGAACGGGCGTCCGGTGAAGGAATAATTTTTACCACCTCACCGGATTTGACGGTTGTGTAACCGTGGACTTCCAGCACCGATTCAAACACCTTGTAAGCTTCATTCAGTGAAATTTTCGATGGTGATATGATCGTGACTTTGCCCTTAACCCGTTGATCCACGACAAAATTGGTTCCGGTCAATTCGCTCATGAATTTGATGAAAACATTGATATCCACATTGTTGAAATCAATCGAGACAAATTGCTCTGAGTTTTTAGCTTGGTCTGATTTGGCGGTGGTCTGCGCCGCGCTTGAGTGCATCGTCAGTGCGACAATCAGCAGGGCTGCAAGGGCAACGAAAGTATATTTAGCTGTCACAGGGGTAGCTTTCATATGAGTTCCAAAAGTAGAGGAGCTGGTTATTAGTTTTTTATGTTACTAATTATTGGTTGTTAGCAATCGGATTAGGGTTAAAATTAATCATACAACCTTACTCAATTGTGTAATCCAGCGTTTGTTCGCGTCCCCGGCGTTTGATTTGAATCTGGACATTGGACCCCGAGGACAACTGTTCGACGACTTTGACGGCATCTTCCACGGATTCGATCGAAGCGCCGTTGACGCCGGTGATGACATCGCCGTTGCGCAGGCGCATTTTTCTAAAAATAGCGTTGGGTTTTATGCCGGTGATCGAAATCCCGTCAGCCTGACCGTCAACGATATGCGGTCGCAGGTTCGCCTGTTCCATGAGCTGGCCCAGATTTTCCATTGCTTTTTGAATTTGATCCCCCTGCAATCTGATTTTGCGGGGATAACTTGAAACCGGCAACCTTTGGGGGCTGGCACCACTTGGATATGCCGGGCTCATCGTTTTCGAACGACCGCCCTGGCTGGATCGAATGTCTTCCATGGCCAGGATCTCGTCGCGATCACCAACCCGCAATACTACTTTTTCTCTTAAAATTAATTTAACCACCGCGTTTTGAATGGAATCACCGGCGCGGTAGAGATTTTGATCTCTGGCCTTGGTATCTTCAATAACCGCATAGGCTCGCTTGTCCTGCCCCGTGACCGTCCCCCAGAGTTTTAACTTCAGGTCGGTTTCCTTTAGTTTTTCAATATCCACCGCTTCGGTCTTTGGCGCAGCGGCGACTTTTTCTGTGCCGGCGTTGAAGATGTTGCGGCTTGTGATCGCCTTATAGTCCGACAGCGGCATCCGGGGGTAGTCATCCGGCGTCGGTGTAACCTGACCGGCAGAGACGTGTGAAGATAGACCAAAATCCAGTCGTGCTGTGATCAGCGTGTAGAAGGTGCTCACGCACAGGTAAATCCCGGCTGTGATGAGCAAAAAGTTTGCTATGCTAAAGTAGCGGTTTATCATAACCATCCATCAATTCAAAGAGAAACCGGGTTCATCCAGTGTCCCGTCAACTTTAAACGAAATTGCCATCCGGCCTGTTTTTTTATTGCGCAAAAAATCGACCGGCAAGTCTTTTTCGATTTTCGCCAGAAAGACGTGCTGCGGTGTAACTGTTCCTGTTAAATTCAACGCATTTTTGGCGGGATCGTTCGCGGCTAAATTAATCCGGCCGGCGATTTTAAGGTCCAGTTGATTGCCGGTGGCACTGATTCCATTGATAACCAGATTTTTGTCCTGCAGGGTCAGATCCGCATCAATATTTTTAAACTCAAACAACTTTTGGTTGAATACGGCCGTGGCCAACTCCAATCGGCAGTTGGTCATGGTCAAGGTGCCTGATAATTTCTGATTTTGTTTCTCTGCGGCATAAACGAACTTTCCGTCCAACCCACCTGAAATTTCATGGTCGGACAACTGCTGCAGGGCGGGTATCTGTCGGACTTGCACCCCGGCAATATTGCCATCGATTTTGATTTCGCTTCCTTTGGGGTTGCCGCTGATTTCTGCGCGGCCGCTTAAAGTACCTTCATAAACGCGACCTTTAAAGTTTATCGTGATTGTGTCACTAAAGAGCGATCCCAGCCCGGGCATTATTTTTAAATTTTCTATTTCAAACGATGCCTTATCCTGATGAGAAATATCCACCTCATGCAGCTTCAAGCCCGGCGGCAGTACCGGACTGATCCGATCTATGGACACGGTAAGGTCCGGATTCCCCTGACTCAACCGATAAGCCAGGTAGTCCTTCAGCGTATCGGACGGAAAAAGATACCATAGAAAAAACATGGTGATGCCGATGATATAGGCGATCGACAGTAAGGTTTTTTTTGATGGTTTCATTTATAATTCTACCGTCTCCACCTGCAATACGGCGGTGATCAGTCTCTGTTTATCATCCTTTTTTGAGATTGAAATTTTTTTAATTTCGACCATATTGGGGGAGGTTTCCACTCCGTGAAGGTAATTTGTCAGCTGCTCCAGGGTAATGGCTTCCAGTTTCATTTCCACCTGGGAAAGCTTGTATGGACTGTTTTTTTGAACCTTTTTGCTGGGTTTCATGTTGGCGATACGATCCTTGATCCCGGTCTCCCCGGCCAGCCGATTTAGAAAAGAGTATAAGGTAAAGCCTTCTTCCCTATTTCGAAAGCGGGATTCGGATACATTCACCTTTTGTGTCAAAGCCTCGTACTCAGCCTGCCATTGCCGCATTTGTTCGAGCATCCGTGCCGTGGTTTGCAGGTTAGTTTTCTTATGTTCTGTTTGACTGAATATCGGCTCAATAATAAATTGCACGATTAAAAATACACCGACAACACCGACCCCCAACATAATCGCATAACGTTCGCGCCGATTGAGTTTATTAAATTTTGTCAGAAGCGTCATGGTTATAGCTCCACTTTTAACACGAAACGGACCTCTTTACCCGAACGGTCAAGATTGCTGGAACTGATGGTTACTTTTTTAAAATATTCAATTTGTTCCAGTTTGCCCTTTATGTCGTCCACCGATTTGTAGTCGTCCGTATTGCCTGATATCAGCACGGTTTCCGGTGAGATGACCAGGCGCGTAACGTCGACATGAATACTATCCGGAATACGTTGACTGATACTGTTTAAAATATCGATACTGCGGATGTGCGGTCCGGCGGTCGATTGGAGGACGGCATTTTTTTGGGCTTCCTGCACGTTTACCTGCATCTCGCGATACGGGTCGACAATCCGTTTTGCTTCCGGGAAAGTTTCCTTAAAAATACCGGTTATTTGTTGATTGATGCGGTCCAGCTTGCCGCTTAAGGTAACCGTTTCCATAATCGTGCTGACAAATAGCAGTGCCAGCACCGCTGCTGCAAGAATGCCGGTTTTAATCCAATTCTTTTTGTGTTTGACGAATATTTTTCTGGCTGCGAATTGGCCTTTATGAAAATTCAGACCTCTGATGCCTTCAATTGCCATCAACGTCAGGGCCAAGGCATTATCCATCAAAGCCGGATTCCAGGGTTTGATGTTTTCGTTGTCAAATTGAATGTTCAGACGATCGGCAAAATTCAATCGATTGACCGGAATATTCAAAACCTCGGCAACGTCTTGATCCAGGCCGGCACCATTCAAACCCGAGCCGGTGACGAGCACATCCAGTGGCTGGAACTCAGTTTGAGAAATTTCATCGTAGGCTGACAGGGTGCGCTGGACAAAGGCACTCAGGATTCCGGCCCGGTTTTCGGCGACAACCGGCGTCGGGAACGACCGGATCAACTGTACGCGATCTCCGCTGACTAGAAACAGGCTGCTGGAGGCATTTCCCACCTCCAAGATCAGTCGGTCTTCACCCGGATCGGCCTGGTTGGCCAGGCACATGGCGGCCGGCAGTCCACTGACGGTGACCATTTCAGGGTCAATTTTTAATTCGGCCAGCGATTCAATGTAGGGATTCAATTCAGTTTTTGGCACGGCTACCGCAATGATTTCGCTGTGATCACCCTGGCCGGCCGACTGAAGATCGATAAAATCAATAACCAGATCATCAACCGGGTAGGGGACGGTGGGCTCCAGCTCAAACGGCAGAACCATCCGGATCTTTTTAGAATCCTTGAAGGGGACCTGCAGAATCCGGTAAGAGAAATGATCGGCGGAAATAGAGACCACACAATCACAACCACTGGGATCGATCTCATTGCAAAGGGCATGCAGGGCTGTTTTGAAATTGTTATGGTCGTCGTCCGCATCGGGAAGCGGGATGTGCGCATAAGCATCGATCCGGTTTTCACGTAAGCTGGTTTTGACCAGCACTGCTGAAACGGACTCTTTACGTATGTCTATGCCTAAAACTTTTCTGCTCATTGCGTCTTCCAGCTTAGAACCTTACACGTCCACTTTCCGGATTCAGGGGTTTGTACCCGTTGCACAACAGCGATGACGGACGTTTGGGTCTCATTGACGGTCGCATCCGATTTTATGCGGAACACATCACTTGATGTTGTAACCAGGTTCGGGTTTAGCGCAACATCACCGAGGCCTGTCATTTCTTTATACCAAATAGGGTTTGAAAAGTCATGGTTATCTTTATCAGCGGTCGCTTCCTGACGGAATTCAGATATTGCCTGGGCCAGGTCCTGGTTTTCGAGTCCCAATAGGGCGGCCAGCACCGGCACATCGGCCGTATTAATGTTGATTCTTCCCGGCCAGCTGAAAGTGGTTCCGGCCCCCATGGTCAACCCGTAAACTGTCAATAAACTCGCCAGTCCCGGTGCTTCCTTGCTGTCATCATAAATCTGGGGTGTGATGCCCTTGATCAGCAGCAGTTCATCTAAATCCTGAATCGGGCCGTTACGGCTGGCATACGGTGGATCAAGATCTTCATAATAGCTCGATTCTGCCCCGCTTAAACCGGTGGTCGCTTCATCATCGCCGCTATCGAGCCAATCTTTAACCGAGTTGACGATCGCTACCGGATCGCTGTCATCCTTGAGTTCTTCTTCACTTCTGATCTGTCGTAATAATCGATCCCACAACATAACCTGGGATTCGTTGAATTGACGGCTGTCCGGAAATCTGACCAGCGCATTGACTTGAATCTTACTCAGCTCATCGGTGATCGTAACGGATAGTTTACCCGCCTCAAAGGGCATCTCCTGGAGCAATTCATCAATTTTTTCCGGATTGGCCCAATCTTCTGCCAAGGAATCAAAATTGGATTCCGATTTATCTTTGACCAGCAGGGCCTTGGCGATGTGAACCCCCGACGATGCCATATAATAAAGCGTCAATCGATCACGCGCCGCAGCCGTGGAAATGACCTCAAAACGAGCTCTGCGATTATATTCGAGCGTCGCGGCAACCAAAATGGTTGTTATCGAGATCACGATCAGCAGCGCGATTCCGCGGTTGTTGCGTGCTATTTTTAACAAATTCACTCTCACTCAATCTTCTTGCGGTGAACTGCCAATCGAACCGTCGTTTCAAAGGCGTATGATTGGGATTCATCGCCGATTTCAAGCTGAATACCGATCGCCGTGGGAGTTGCCTGATCGTTGTCATCAGCATCGGAATTCCACTCATCGGATTCCTCACCCTCGGCGTTGTAATATTTAAATGCCAATGATTTGACACGTCGACACAGTACCGGATCGCTGCCCTTTTCCTCAAATGGCGGATAAGGATACAGATGATCCGCACGTTTCAGCACCAGCTGACCGTCAGTCTTTGCCTGGACGTAGTAAATTATTTCGGCGATTCCGCTTCGGCTGCTTTTATCCAGCGGAATATGGGCACTGCTTGTAAACCTCAATGTTGCAAAACCTGTGCCACCAACATCAGCAATGGAACCCGCAATACGATAGGGATCGGGGGGATCGTCAAACTCAGGTTTTTTGTAAAATGGCGGCTGTGAGACGTACAGGGCAGCCAGGTCGAGGGTCATGCGGTTCAGGCAATTTCTCGCCATATCATAGTATTTGCTGCTGTTTTCCAGCGTATCTGTTGTTGAAAATACCGCATTAAAAGATCCCAGAATAGCCGTCATAACAATTGCCAGAATCAAAAAGGCCAGCAAAATTTCCATCAGGGTGAAACCGGCAGTGGAATATTTGACGCTGAATGCGGGATGCGGGTTGCGGGATGCCGGATGCGGGATGCTGGATTCTGGATGCTGGCTGTTGGAATCTGGATACTCGATGCTGGATGCCGGCAACTGGCAACTGGTAGCTGGTTTCTGGAAATCGATCGGCTCAGGGCTCAAGGCGCAGGTTGCATGGCGCAAGAAAGAGAGCTTCCGGCATCGGGCATGGCGCTTAGCGCTTAACCTAATCCACCAATGAGTGTTGTTAGATATTTTTAACCAATAGTTCATAGTTCGTAGATGATCGGTTTTTTAAGTCAAATAAGTTACTGGATTCATTTAGTTTGTTGGGCTAATACAAGCTAACCGGTGCACGACCTTGCCACATTTTTGGTCTCTCACCCTCACACCTTCTCACCCTCACACCTTCCATCTTCAACCTTCCCACTTTTTCAACCGCTCACCTTCCACCTTCCAA
>Ga0210064_1000020_pt1 | contig 73013 bp, 64 predicted proteins | sample Muzzi_CordC_D2_FD_185531 | JGI IMG/M metagenome (GOLD analysis project Ga0210064, IMG submission 185531) | Wetland microbial communities from San Francisco Bay, California, USA, that impact long-term carbon sequestration - Muzzi_CordC_D2 (SPAdes) | ecosystem: Environmental > Aquatic > Marine >... | reverse complement strand
AATCGGTTTTAAAGCCGTAGCCTGTGGTTGAGGGCAAGGCGTCGAGCTGCTGAAAAAGCGGAGCGTACACGTTAGTACGTGAGCATTTTTCAGCGGGTCGCAACGCGGCCATCGGCCATAGGATGCGGTTTTAAAACCGATTTTTACAGTCCCATGAACTTGGCCGCAATATTCTTCATCACCTCATTGGTGCCGGCAAATATTGTCATGATCTTGGCGTCGCGCCAGGCTCTGACCATGGGACATTTCTCCGACATGCCAAACTGACCGCACAAATCCAGCGCGCGATTGGCAACGCGGTTCAACATCTCGGTCGTCCAGTATTTGGCCATGGAAGTTTCGACGATAATCTCCTTTTTTTCCATGTGATCGGCGATCAGTTTTTCAACAAAGGTTCGGCCCAGTTTTACATCGGTGGCCATCTCCACCAGGGCAAACTGCACCGCCTGGGATTTAGAAAGGGACTTTCCGGAAGTAGATGTCTGCTTGCAGTAATCCGTAATCCAGTGCAGAATGCGCTCGGCACCGGTAACTCCCATGATGGCGCACATCAGTCGCTCCTGCTGAAGCTTATCCATCAGCATCAAAAAACCCATCCCCTTTTCACCGAGACGATTCTTTCTGGGGATGCGACATTTGGAAAAGAACAGTTCGGCCGTATCCTGGCTCCACATCCCCATTTTTTCCAGATGACGGCCGGTTGAAAATCCAGGCGTTTGGGTTTCAACCACATAGAGCGAAAGCGCCTCATAGGGATTTTCGATGGCCGGGTCCTTGGCGGCAACCACAACCAGATCGGCGTTTAATCCGTTGGAAATAAATGTCTTGGAGCCGTCGATGACGACTTCATCGCCTTCCTCCACGGCGGTGGTCGCGATGCTCGCCAGATCGCTGCCTGCCCCCGGTTCGGTCATGCCCACCGCGGTGACAATATCACCCGATACGCAGCCGGGCAGATATTTTTTCTTGAGTTCTTCCGAACCGAACGAATTAATATAGGGTACCACGATATCACTGTGCAAAGGCGTTGCCAGGCCGGTTTGACGGGTTAACGTCATCTCCTCCGCCACAATCAGGGAATAAAGAAAATCCCCCCCCAACCCGCCGTATTCCGGGGCAATATCGGTGCATAGAAATCCGCCCCGTCCCATTTTCTGCCAGACACTCTTGGGCACGATCTTATCCGCTTCCCACTGGTCGGCAAAAGGAGTTACCTCTGCGGCTAAAAAAGCCTGCAGGCGTTCACGAAACGAGTTATGCGCCTCGGTGTAATTGAGAATTTCCATGATATTTACTCACGATAGAGATTTTATTTGAGCAATTGAATATAGTATGGCTCCGCATAACGAGCGCTGCGCTTGAAGAGCGCTGTGCTTGAGGAGCGCTTCGCTTAAGATTTTCCCTTCAGCTTTGAGCTTTGAGCTGTCCGCCGCAGGCAGAGCTCCTCAAGTCCCGCAAAGACGCTCATTCTTATTCGCCGTATCTCCCCACAATCGAAATGCTGCAGACATTCATAGCCGGGAAGCCACCCAGGTTGTGGGTCAGTCCGAATTTCGGATCTTCGATCTGACGTTCTGCGGCATTGCCATAAAACTGAAGATACATTTCGTAGAGCATTCTTAAGCCCGACGCACCGATGGGATGGCCGAAGCACTTTAAACCACCATCCACCTGGCACGGCGTCTTACCGTCCCGGTCAAACACGCCGTCCATCACATCCTTATAGGCCTGCCCTCTTTCGGAGATATGCAGATCTTCCATGGTGACCAGTTCCGTGATGGAGAAACAATCGTGCACCTCCATCATACTGATCTCCGCTTTGGGATCGGCGATTCCGGCTTCCTTATATGCCTGGGTACTGCACCGGCTCGTGGTGACAAAATGGTCCCCATCCCAATCATTGTACCCCATCTCTTCTCCGCTGCTCAGGGCCAGTTGAAGCGCCTTGACGCTGATGAAATCCTTTTTGCCGAGTTCTTTGGCTTTCTCGGGTGTTGCAACGATGGCACAGGCGGCACCATCACTGACGCCGCAGCAGTCAAACAATCCCAGGGGATGGGCAATGATCGGGGCCGCCATGATCTGATCTTCGGTGACGGCTTTGCGTAAATGTGCTTTGGGATTCAAGACACCGTTGGCATGGCTCTTGGCAGACACATGCGCCATGGCCCGTTTTAGGTCCCGGTCCGCAATTTTATATTTGGCGGCATAGGCGCTGGCCAGCTGGGCAAATGCACCGGGGGCGGTCATATTCGGAAACCATTGCCAGTTTAAACTGCCGGAATCAGATCCTACAAAACTGGGCAGACCGCCGTAACCGGTATCTTTTAGTTTTTCAACCCCCATTGCCAGGGCGATATCATAGGCGCCGGACGCCACTGCATAGCAGGCCCCCCTGAAGGCCTCGGTGCCGGTCGCACAAAAGTTTTCAACCCGCGTTACCGGAATATTCGGCAGCCGCAGCGTTAATGACAGCGGCAGCGCGCTGCGCCCGACATTGATGCTGTCAAAACAGGTTCCCAGCCAGGCAGCCCCGATGTCTTTCTTTTCGATCCCGGCATCTTCGATACATTCCTTAAAGGCTTCAACCATTAGCTCTTCGGCACCCATGTCCCAGCGCTCGCCAAAGCGGGTGCAGCCCATCCCGATAATTGCAACTTTATCTTTTATTCCTGTAGCCATAATTTTTCCTCCGGAAAAATTATATAAAATAATTTTTTGTTAAATGGTTAACTGTAAGCGTTCTCAGGTTCAAGGTTCACCATTCAAGGTTGGGTTTATCCCATCAACCTCTGAACCCAGAACCGTTGAACCCTGAACCCTGCCTGTGGGGTCGTAGTCCGAAGGACGAAGCCCCAAATCTTTATTAACCTATCTTAAACAGTTTTTCCAACAATTGACTCTTCATCACATCCCCTGCAATCTGCAGCTTACCGGATGTGAAGGCCGGCATGGCCGGCAACTTTCCACTCATCATGGCCAGAAAGTCGGCGGCCGTCATCTTGATGGTGCAGGCCGGCTTATCGTGTAAACCCTGATCAATGCTGCAGGTACCATTTTTAATGATACAATACCAGTCGCCGCCACCTTGGCCGGATATGCTGAACTGAAATACGACATCGACCTCGGCGGCGGCCTCCGCCTTGAAGCCGTCAAGCATGCCGTCAAAGACCGCCTGGACACTGCCGCCGCTGTCAGCGGATGTTTCCCCGGAAGCTGAATCTTCGGCGGGTGGCATGATGAGCGCAAAAATGGCGGCATTGGCATCTTCCATCTGCTTGGCACCTTCCAACGAATTGATTTTTTTCCAGTTTGCGTGAACTTGCTCGGGTGTGGGCGGGTTTTCGGGGTCACCCAGTTGTGTCGCCGGACCGGTGAAGACAGCCACCCGGTTAAAATATCCCATGCCGCTGTTGAATATGCTCCCGCTTTCCTGACAACCTTCGCTGCAAAGATGCATCACCATGGGCACGACAAACTCGGGTTTTGATTTTTCAAAAAGATCCGGCGGCATGACATCTTCGGTCAGCCGGGAGGCTGCGATCGGTGCGACGGTGTTGACCTTGATGTTGTTCTTTTTGCCCTCAAGCTTTAAGGTGTTCATCAATCCGACCAGTGCCATTTTGGCCGCCGAATAATTCGTCTGCCCGAAATTGCCGTAAAGGCCGGCGGCCGAGGTGGTCATCACAATGCGCCCGTAACCGTTTTCCTTCATCGCCGCCATGGCCGGTCGGGTTACGTGGTAGGCCCCATTCAGATGAACATCCATTACTGTTTTCCAGTTATCAGGCTCCATTTTTAAAAAACTCTTGTCCCGCAGGATGCCGGCATTATTGATCAGGATATCCACGCGGCCAAAAGCATCCAGGGCTGATTGAACGATGCGCTGACCACCTTCCGGTGTCGCGACATTGTCGTAGTTGGCAACCGCTTCCCCGCCAAGCTGCTTGATTTCGTCAACCACCTGATCGGCCGCCGCCGCAGACCCGTCCCCACTGCCATCCCGGGCGCCACCCAGATCATTGACAACAACCCGGGCACCGCGTTTCGCCAGTTCAAGGGCATAGGCTCTGCCCAGGCCGGCACCGGCGCCGGTGACAATTGCAACACGGTCATCAAAACGGACGGCATCCTTTGCTTCGGCAGCCCCCGGCACGGGAACGGCCTTCCAGAAATAATTGACAAAGCCGCGTTCTTTGTCAAAGCTTTTGCACTTAAATTCCATGCTGACCGGAAGTCCAACGTAAATATCATCCAGTTCGCAATCGGCAAAATCAGCCATCATGCGGCCGCCGCCTTCAAACTGAACCATGCCGTAAATCGCCGGTGGATCAACCGATACGGCCAGCAAATCGGCGGTGAACGTCTTGACTTTTGCCGGAACATCTGAAAATTCATAATCATCCTGGCTGTAAAAGGCACCGCAATTGGGGTTGACGCAAATATCGGATTTCGGAAACTGTGGCGTGCCGCATTCCCGGCACTGGCCCCCCACCAACCCCATGATCATTTTATTTTTGCGCCACAAAACCGTGGTGGCCGTTTGCGTCGGCGCCTCGGCCCGGATTCCCATTTCGGTTTTGATCAAATCCCTGAATTTGAGCCATTTGAGGTAGTTGTCGACGGACTTCTTATTGGCCAGTGATCCGGCAACCCCTTGGTGCTCGGACAGTTTGGCAATATTTTCAGTGATCTCAAAATATAAGGCATTGGCGCCCTGCCCGAACCCGCACATCAGGATGCGATCACCCGGTTTGGCCTTTTCAAGGGCCGAAATAAACATGAGAAATGAATGGGCTACGCCGGTCTCACCGCAAACCTCGTGCATATTGTCCACCAGCTTTTCTGGATCGGCCCCCAGTTCCCCGGCGATTTTGCGATGATCGCCTTTAAAAAAGCAGGGATATACCAGCTTGTCCACATCATCCATCGTGATCCCCAGTTTGTCAAAAAGGCCGTTGATGGCCTGGGGAATGAAGGTTCCATAACCCGCATCCCGGGTCCAGCGCTCTTCCCAGACGTAGTCGTATTTTTTATCTGCGCCCCGATAGTGATCGACAAAATCAGCGGACAGGGAGTATGAACCCTTGTATTCGGCAATCACATCGGTATCGCCCACCATCAGCGAGCCGGCACCATCACCAAACCACATTTCATAAAAATAAGCGGTTTTGGTCTCCCGCCGGTCACTGGCCGTCACCAGGATGTTTTTTCTCTCCCCACTTAGCACCGATTCAAAGGCCGTAATCAGCGCGGTGGTCGCAGCCTTTTGGGAAGCGGTGTAGTCGGCTGTGATAAAATCTTCTCTGAGATTGAGAGCTGCCGACACAATGCCGGCATTTTGCCGGTCGGCAAAGGGCAACGTTGTAGAGGCCAGATACAGGGCATCGAGACTTCCTTTATCCATACCGTTAAGGCAATCACGGGAGGCAGCCACCGCCATGGTTATTGAATCTTCGTCCCAGTTGCACATTGAGCGCTCGCCCTGGGCAACCATCATGATCGCCGGTGCAAACCAGCCCATGGCCTGAAATATTGCCATCCGATCCAATCTCAACCGCGGAATATATGCGCCGTATGAAGTTATGCCGATCATTATCTTTCTCCCTTAGAAAAGTAATTTATATCAATGGATTTTTAAAATTAATAAATTGAGAGCATTGATTTGAGTTTAGAATTTCTGTCATTTGATATTCGGATTTGTTTCGGATTTCGGGATTCAAATTTCGAATTTATTTTGCCGTCATCCCTTCAATACCTGCTATTGTTATTTTCACTATACCTGGAACTTAAATAACTTCTCAATCAATTGCGACTTCATGATGTCGCCCTCGATTTTAAGCTTGCCCGAGGTGTAAGCCTGCATGGCCGGCAGCTTGCCATTCATTAAATCGATAAAATCTGAATCACTCATTTTCAGGGTGCAGCCCGGTTTTTCATGGTTGCCGGTATCCACCCGGCAATTTTGATTCCGGATGGTACTGAACCAATCACCTCCGCCGTCACCGGAAATCTTGTATTGAAAAATAACATCCACCCCGGCGGCAGCCTCCGGCACAAAGGCACCCGGCATGGCACCAAACACTTCTGAGACGGTCGCAAATCCCCGACCGGATTCGGTGGCGGCAGTCGGTTGCGAAAAGGCCGCCAGTAAGTCTCCGATCTGTTCCGTCAGGCTTTGATATTCTTTGGCTTCTTTGAGGGAAGATATCTTTTCCCATTGTGCCCTGATCTGCTCCGCAGTCGGGATTTGCCGGCTGTCCCCGACAACCGCTCCGGGTCCGGTGAGAATGGCCGCCCGGTTGACACATCCCATGCCGACATTGTAAATATTGCCACTTACCGGACATTGTTCCGAAACCAGATATACCGCCATCGGGGCCACCAGCTCCGGTTTCAATTTATCCAGAAAGTCAGGCGGCAAAATATCTTCGGTCAGGCGCGAAGCCGCCACCGGGGCAATCGTGTTGACCCGAATGTTGTATTTTTCGCCCTCAAGCTTCAAAGAATTCATCAACCCCACCAATCCCATTTTAGCGGCGGTGTAATTGGTTTGTCCGAAATTACCGTAGAGACCTGCGGCCGAGGTGGTCATCAGGATCCGGCCGTACCCCTTATCTTTCATGACGGCAAATGCCGGCCGCGACACATGGTAGGCACCGTTTAAATGCACATCCAGCACGATGTGCCAGTTTTGCGGCGTCATCTTCAGAAAGCTCTTGTCGCGTAGGATGCCGGCGTTGTTGATGAGGATATCAACGGTCCCGAAAGCGTCCAGGGCGGTTTTAACAACGTTTTCACCGCCCTCGGCTGTCGCCACACTATCGTAGTTGGCCACGGCCTCACCGCCCAGGGCTTTGATCTCATCAACCACCTCATCAGCCGGCCCCTTCGAGCCAGCGCCGGAGCCGTCCCGGGCACCCCCCAGATCATTGACCACAACTTTAGCGCCCCGTTTCGCCAGCTCCAGGGCATAGATGCGGCCAAGCCCGGCCCCGGCCCCGGTAACGATCGCGACCCGATTGCCAAAACGGATTTCTGTTTTCGGAATGTCGCCGTATTCAAAAATGCCGTTGTCGATTACCACTTCCCGGGTCTCGACGTTAATCACTTTCCACAAGGCCCGGCCTTCGCCAGTTTGCCAGATGACCGTTTTGATGGGCACCCCAGGATACAACGGTCTTTTAAAGCGGCATTCCAACCGCCTGACCTTTTCCGGTGCCCCGGGGACAAAGCTGTCAATCAATGCCCGGCAGGCGTAACCGTGGGTGCACAGGCCATGCATGATCGGTTTATCAAAACCGGCCATTTCGGCAAAATCCTGGTCAACATGGAGCTGAAAAACATCGCCGGAAAGCCGATAGATCAGGGGCTGATCTTCAGTCGGTTTGCCATCGACCTCGAAATCCGGATCCCGCTCGGGAAACTCAATTTTTTTGACGGGGGCGTTTTCTCCACCAAAGCCGCCGTCCAAGCGTGAAAAAACGGTGACAATGCTGGTAAACAGTTTATCCCCGTTGGAATGAAATGTGTCAAATTCAGCCACCACCAGAGCGCCCTTCTCCTGTCCCTTGTCATAGCAATGCGTAATGGTGCCTTCCGTGGTTAAGTTGCCTTCGGGTGGAATCGGGTTGTGAAAGATCAGCTCCTGCTCGCCGTGCAGGACGCCGGCCAGATTGACATTGCTGGTAGCTGCCAGCTCGGGCATAAAATCGTACATCGTGGTGATGCCGAAGCTGGGAATGACCTTCAGGTCTTTTTCATAGCAGTAGTCCAGGTCGGAGAACCCCGCCCCGACGCCCAGGGCATAAAGGGCAGCGTCTTTCCAGGTATAACCCTTGTTGAATGGGCCGATCTTTTTACCGATCGCATCAAGGTTAAGCGCCATGTTCGTCCCTCCCCTAAAGTTGGTTATTTGTTATTCGTTATTGGTTATTCATAATGGCAATACTTAATTGCTAATTTCTCAAATGAAAAATGTTTGGATTCTATTATATTTTAATAGCCGCGCTTGCTTGCATCCCGCTCTGCGGGGCTCGCTTCGCTCGTTCGACTGACGCAGACAATATCCGGCCGACGTGGCCGGATATTATTCCCGTTGCCCTTCGGGCAAATCTAAAACCATATTCATTTTAAATTATCAATCGCGAAGCGATGCTAACTTTGGTCCGGCCAGGCTTGCCGGGTCGAAGCCTTGTGCGAAGCCTGGTCGGCCGGGCTAAATGTCTGCGGCTGTCCGCGTTCGTCTGCGGCTAATTTATCAAAGATGTAATCGCCAATCATTGAGTGCTACTGTTTTTTAACTCCATCTTTTTTGGAGATGATCCATAAGCAAAAATCGAATCCATTCCTTATTACTAGTCTAATGAGATCTTGATTTTAACGGGCTTTCTCTGATGTAAATGCCGGCACCAGAATAAATTTTAGGGTCTCCTTGACGACGTTAATATAGTTTTCATGGTTGGTGTCCAGCATGGGCCGGAAAAAATTTTCACCGGAAATAAAATTTAACACTGTATTCCAAACAGCCAGGATCCGGGCCCGGGCTTGAATCGAAATTTGCTTTTTGTCCTGTGCCAGATTCATGGCCACTGCGATGTTGGCAATATGTTCAGACATTTTAATGTCCAGGGTGACTCCGTGGCGGGTTTTGTTAAAATAGCCGAAAAGAATTAAATTGGAAACTTCCGGATGGGAAAATAGGTAGTCACACATCATGTCCAGGGCGACTTCCAGACGCCGGGTCAGTGACTGACCGCTGACATGGTGTTCGATGTCGTTTAATTTTAGCTGGATCTCATCGCCGACATCGACCAGTACGGCTTCATACAAATCCTGTTTTTCGCCCCAGTGATAATATAGAGTGGAGATATCGATGCCCACCTCCTTGGCGATCATCCGGGTGGTGGTATCGTTGTAACCGTATTCTCCAAATGCCCGTCGCGCAGATGCGAGGATTTTGGCTTTCATTGAAGTGGGGTCATTGCGAGCCCTTTCAAGACGCGAAGGCATTGATGATCCTCCTTGTACTGCCTGCAAAAAATTCCAACACTATTGTTCAAGCGAATGTTTCCATCACTTGATGGAGAAAAATACCGCTTTTAGGTACACCTGTCAAGACCCAATCTAAAGAAAAGATAATTTGCCATTTTGGCACCATTATGTTAGGTTGCAGTTATCTCAAAAAGTATGAATTTGTTACATGCTGGAAGGAGTTTAATATGCCGATATCAAAAGAAAAAGAACGTGTATCAGCGCGGATCCCAACCCAGGCTTACCAAACCTTGATACACGCAGCGGAGATTTCAGGTGCGACATTGAATCAGTTCCTCGTGCAGGCGGCGGTTGAAAAAGCTCAAATGATAATTGAAAAGGATCAAACAATAAATCTGTCAATCAAATCGGCAAACGTTTTTTTTAATGCTATTGAAAATCCGCCGAAACCCAGGAAGAAACTTAAAGAAGCAATGAAAGCATACAAAGAGTCATTTGGTCAGAATAGCTCATGAAAAGAACCTTTTGCCCACGATTGACGGGATCAACCGTCTGATTAAATATACTCAGGTATTCGACTTGTAAATGGACGAATGAGGCACGTGAAATATCCGAGTTACTTATGCTGAAAATTGAAACCCTTAAGAAAAATCATGATCGGACTGAATTCGATTGCGGTACTGATGAACTCAATAAGTATCTGCGAAGAACTGCTCGGCAGCATCTCGATAAGGGTATGTCAAGAACCTTTGTGCTTGTCGATGATAATAGTCCCGCAAAAATTATTGGATACTACACCATAGCTGCCTGTGAAATACATGTTGAAAAATTGCCTCGTAAATATTCCAAAAAATATCCGCCGAAGGCTCCTGCCGCAAAACTTGCGAGACTGGCTGTTTTAAAAAATAAACAACGACAGGGTTTCGGTACTCTTATGGTGGTTAATGCAATCGAACGGATTTTATTTGTTTCAAAAAATCTTGGAATTATCGGCTTCTTTGTTGATGCAAAAAATGAAGAGGCCAAAGATTATTACGAACAGTTCGGTTTCATCCCTCTTCCGGATAATCCTTTAGAACTTTTCCTTCCAATTTCAACCCTCCAGCAAGCCTATGAACTGATTGTGCGAAAGTAATTTTGGGGATGATCACTTGATGCACCTGGATTTGTTCGAAGACGTTCCGCTGTGGATCTCCAGGCCGGATGCCCCCCAACTGTCGGATATTGAACTGTTTTTGGACGGATACGGCATCGAGAGAGAGGATTATCGCCGCAGCTGGCGCAAAGACGTCAAGGATGGCAGATATTGTCGAGCCTTTAATGCTGACATAACCGATTCGGTAAAAGTCGGTGGTAGTAAATAAAAAAAGATAAAAGAGAAAAATATGCGCAGCATAAAATAATTATGCCGCCGGCGCTTAGGTCTAACAAGTTTAACAGTCTGCAATAACAATCTAACGCTTTGAATGTGCTATTTTTTAGGGCGGATTAATTATCTTTCTCAGTTTTATCAATCAGCTTATTCAGCGTGGCATTTAATGTCCGAATCGACACTTTAATATCATTTAACTGACTGATGAGGTTTTCATTTTCACCGGAACCGACACGCGGATTGCCGGCTCCGCTGCCGATTTTATGGGAAATATCATCCAGGCGAATACCCAGAGTGACAATAAAATATAACAGCAGCAGGAACGTAAAATTTTCAGCCTGCCAGTAAAGCACCTTCCATCCGATAATCATGATGATCAGAAAGACGATACTGGTCCAAAAATACGGGTGGTCCGTGATCCATTTTTTCATTTGGCTTTATCGCGCTCCTCGTCCCTTAGCACCCGTCGCAGGACTTTACCGACGTTAGAAACCGGCAACTCCTCTCTGAACTCAACGATTTTGGGACGCTTGTACCCGGCCATGTTCTCCTTGCAGAACTCAATAATTTCCTGCTCGCTGGCCGTTTCGCCAGGTTTGAGTTGAACATAGGCTTTGACGACTTCCCCACTTTTGTCATTCGGCACGCCCACCACCGCAGCCAGAGCAACTTTGGGATGTTGAAAAAGGATATCTTCCACATCCCGCGGATAGACATTGAAACCGCCAACCAGGACCATATCCTTTTTGCGGTCAGTAATCAGAATATAGCCGTCTTCATCGACATGGCCGATATCGCCCGTTAGAAAATATCGTTTTCCGTCCACCTGGCGGAATACTTTTTCATTCTCATCGGGTCTGTTCCAGTAGCCTTGCATCACCTGGGGGCCGCAGATGGCGATTTCACCGTCTTCGCCCCGGGGCAATTCCTTGGAACCGGTATCTATATCCAGAATTTTGATATCCGTACCGGGTACCGGAAAACCGATGGAACCGATTTTTCGCTGGACGGTATTGGTCGGATTGGCGCTGGCCACCGGGGATGTTTCGCTCAACCCGTAACCTTCGAAGATCACCGCCCCGGTGCGTTCCTCAAATTGTTTGCAGACCTCCGGCGGCAGCGGCGCGCCACCGGAAAAGCAGCCCATCAAAGAGGTCAGGTCGTACTGATCAACATGGGGATGATTGGTAAAAGCAACAAAAATTGTCGGTACCGCAGGCATGATAGTCGGCTTATATTTCTGGACCGCCTGGAGCACTGCGGTAAATGGAGGATTACCGTCTCTTGGATTGGGTACGCAAACGAGACCGGCGGCATTGCCGCAGGCCGACATCATCGCCACGGTCATTCCAAAGCTGTGATACCACGGCAAAACCCCCAGATAGGTGTGAAATGCTTTGCGAAACTTCTCCGGTTTTCCTCCCGGTTCATGAACCACCCGACCCCATTCTTCCAAGGCTGCCAGATCATAGGTGAAATTCGTATGCGAGAGGGCGGCACCCTTCGGAACACCGGTTGTACCGCCGGTGTAAATAATCAGAGCCAGATCTTGCGCAGGATTGATATCAACCGATGGCGGTACGGAATTAGCCGCTTTGACGACATCATCAAAGAACAGGTGACCGGATTGATAATTTCCGGCTTTGGGTATTTTGCCCAAAAGCCCGCCCAGGAATGCTTTAATGGGTGGCAGGTAAGATTTTACCCCGCAAATCACGACGGTCTCCACGTCCGAACCTTTAATGGCTTCGACGGTAGTTGGATAAAATTGGGGATGATCCATGCAAAAAACAGCTTTGGCACCGGCATCTTTCAGCTGATAGTTCAGTTCATTGGGCGTATACAACGGATTGCAGGTGACACAGACAGCACCGGCTTTGAGGATACCGAAAAAAATGGCCGGGTAATGGGGAAGATTGGGCAAAAAAATGGCAACTCGATCACCTTTCTCAATGCCGCGGGCAGCCAGGAAGTTGGCCACCCGGTCGGCGGTATTTTTCACCTGAGCATAAGTTCGGGTCGCGTCGTTAAAAATAGTATAGACTTGGTTGGGATAATCCCGTGCCGTCTGGTCAAGAATATCATACAGAGGATAATCGTAATCGCCGACATCTTGTGGGACGCCCTCCGGCCAGTTGGAAGTTGGCCAATTGGTTGCAGCCATTTCTCTCTCCTTATGCTGATGATTAGCGAGATGCTGTTGATGATCTGAATCAAGCAAACAATGGGATATTATGGCAGTATATTGAAAACCGTTGCGGGTGTCAAACAAGAATACATTTGTATTTTAAAGGTATTCCGAAAATTCAGTCAGAATCACATCATGCAGCAAGCGGCCGATTTCCAGGCCGAGATCGATAAACCGGGGCCCGTATTTTTTCCCGGTTTGCGAGCGGAAGGTGGTTTTGATCTTTTCAAGTCCTGCCATGCCCTTGGGATAGCCGGCCATAAATTTATTGAGCGAAGGGTTGTATACGGATACCATATCCCACAGGGTATGGGTGAAATTATCCGGTCCCCAGCGGAACTTATCCGCATCATATAGACAGTCGGACACCAGGACACCTTCGGCCGATTTGATGTCTATACCCTTTTTAAATGCTTCATGGTTTTGAATGGCCCGACAAACATCCTCAATCTCCGCCGGTTTCAGCGGATAATTTTTCAGAATCCTGCCGGCATGCTCGGCACCGAGGCGGGCATGGTCCTTCTTTTTACGTTTGATGTCGTGCAGAAGTCCGGCGCATTGGACGATGCTCATCCTGCGTTCCAGTTTTGCCCGGGCATATCCGGCAGCCTGCCCTTCAATGTACATCAGGGCACCGGCATCTTCAGTCACTTTGATCGCATGCTCTAATCCATGCCCGAAGTTATCAACCAGGTTATCACTTACAAACTGACGGAGTTTGATCAGAATTGGATCATTTTTTAAAAATTGCCGGGAATATGTAACAGCCTGATTGTGGTCTTGATAAAAATCCGGCGGGGGAAAGCCTGCAACAATTTGGCGGGCCCGCTCACGCAGGCGGGCAAAGATCGGTTGCATTTTATGGGAATTTCCGTGAGGAGCTGGTTTAATTAATCCAAAATCTCTCGTCCGAACCGAATCGCATTATCTGATTTTTACGGCGATAAGACCGGAATTAACCTTCAATCAAGGAAAACGGTTGGCCACAAACTTTCCAGCCATCCTCTTCCTTGATGACTGTCAGTGTCTCGGCCACATCGTAGGTTTCGCCAAGGAAAAAGACTTTTGACACAAGGCCGTATACCGGATTAATGGATCGCATGCGGCGGCTGGTGAGATGAACTTCGGCTGTATTTTCATCGAGCATCTCTGTTTCTACTTCGATATGGGAGAGAGCCATCCTCATCCATCCGGGTTTAAAACCGTCGGCGCGCGCCTCGTCCGCCACTCGATTAATATAGTCGTTCACCGCATCGGCTTCCACATCAGCGGTTAATTCACTGCAAAGACGATCCGCCATACACTCGTTCTGCTTAAAATAAGCTTTGGAAAATTCCACGGCCGCCTTGGCCGGGGAGTCGTGCCGGTCCGCGAAGATCAACACGACCTGCAAAACAAGCGCCACAACAACAACCGATGCCAACACGATGAATTTGTTACCGCTGTTCATTCACACTACCTCCTATTAAATCTTCAAGTCTGCCTGCCGGATTCCCGCCCGGAGACGATCGAACCGGGAACAGTTAAGTGTAGGTTAAACCAGTACCATGGATCTGGATTGAAGACAAGATTTTTTGAATGACACTATCCTAAAAATTAGGCTCTTCTCCCAAAGTCAAAGACAAAGGGGTTGTCTGCGTAAAAGGATCCTATCGAAAAAAAACGGCACTCGATAGGATAGCTTTTGCCAGAAGTTTCAAAATGGTTTATAAAAAGCGCATAAAATCCAACCTAAACTAGGCAGGTGCACATGGCAGACGCAAAGGAATCGGTTTTGCGCCATATCGGAAATGCCTTTATCTGGTCGGCCGCCGGAATTAGAGCCGCCTGGAAAAATGAACTGGCGTTTCGGGTCGAGGCAACTATCATCATCATCTTGATGCCGCTGGGCCTCTGGCTGGGTGAATCAGCCGCCGAACGCGCCCTGCTGATCGCATCCTGCCTGTTGATTCTGATTACCGAATTGCTGAACTCAGCCATCGAAGCGGTGGTGGATCGAATCGGACCGGAGCACCATGAGTTGTCGGGACGCGCCAAAGATATGGGGTCGGCGGCCGCATTTTTCAGCATGCTAGCCGCGGGAATAGTCTGGGCCTTGATTGCTTATGAACGCTTTTGGGGATGATGGATTGGTGGAATGTTGGAATACTGGGTATAACAGGCGGAAAAAAATCTATTTTACAAAAAAAGCCGTGGCTGCATTTAATGGTTTTGCCCGCTGCGCATCCATTCTCTTCTTTCGCCTAGAAAAAATGACAGGATTACAATAAAATCATTCCAAATATATTCGATTTTGATTTGCTAAACCAATGATTTCAATATCTTAGAAACCAATAACCCAGAGTTCCAGCATTCCAGTCGGGGCGAAGCCCCAAAAATTTCACCGGATAACGCATCGTTTAACCGTTTGCTCGGCCAGGTCTTTAAGCTCAAACAGCTCATCATCGCTGTATTTAAAATTGCCATTCTGGAAAAACTCCGGGTGCAGCACTTCACTGTTGCGAAAGCGCTGCAAGGCATAAAGTCTCGCTCCTGGAATCAGCTGCAGGATATTTTCAACGGTCCGGCAGGTAACAATCGGTTTAACGCAGGTGGTTCTGAATTCATAGTCTAGCCCGGATTCCATGATCAATTCGATGCTGTCGATGATGGGATCCGGCCGGCAGTCCGGTTTAATAAACGATCGGTACAAAACCGGGTCGGTCTTGAGATCCATGGCGACATAGTCCACCAGTCCCGCTGCGATCAGATGCTGAAGAACCCGGGGACGGCTGCCGTTGGTATCCAGCTTTACCGGAAAACCAAAATCCTTGATTTTGCGGCAAAGATCCACCAAGTCCGGCTGCAAGGTAGGTTCGCCGCCGGAAACGACCACGCCATCCAGAAAGTTCCGGCGTTGATCGAGAAATCCATAGACGGCATCGGTATCTAAAAGATTCGGACAGGTCGGTTGGCCAGTCACAAGACCCGGATTATGACAATACGGGCAGTCGAAGTTGCAGCCCGCACAAAATATGACGGAACTGACCTTGCCCGGGTAATCAATCAAAGAATTCTTTTGTATTCCACCGATTTGCATATCGCGTTTTTTGAGTTTGTTGAGTTGAATTGGTTGATTGGGTTGGTTGGATAAGTGCCCTAAATTGATATACACCGAATTCAAACTTCAACAAGTTCTCCTCCTCACTTTTCAATCTGAAATCCGAATTCCAAAATCAGCAATTGAAGCGCCTCTCCATCACAACTTCCAAATTCCGCATTCCCATTTCCGACTTCCGCATTCCGACTTCCCACTTCTTTTCTAGCTCGCCACCCTGAATGTCTTGCGATCGGCGTACTCGGCCAGCTTACCGCTGTTCCACTGTTTTACGGGCCGCAGGTACCCGACCACCCGGGAATAGACTTCCGTCTCTTGATTGCAGATCGAACAGTGGCGCTGCTCCCCATCAAGATATCCGTGGGAGGGACAGATGCTGAAAGTCGGGGTCAGCGTAAAATAGGGCAGCTTGTAATTGGCCGCGATCTTTCTGATCATACTTTTGATGGCTTCTTCGTCGCTGACCTGCTCGCCGAGAAAAATGTGCAAAACCGTTCCCCCGGTATATTTGGCCTGCAATTCGTCCTGCAGCCTCAAGGTCTCAAAGATGTCATCCGTATAGTTAACCGGCAGCTGACTGGAATTCGTATAATAGGGAGAAGACCCGTTGTTGAAGTCAGCGTCGTTGGCGCAATTGATATCCGGGTATATTCTTTTATCCAGCATGGCCAGCCGATAGGATGTCCCCTCGGCCGGCGTGGCTTCCAGGTTGAAGATCTCCCCGGTTTCTTCCTGGACTTTGGAAAGATGATCGCGGATAAAGTCCATCACTTCCAGCGAAAACTGCTGGCCATGTTCGGTGGTAATGTCCTCACCCAAAAAGTTTCGGCAGGCCTCATTCATGCCGATAATACCGATGGTGGAAAAATGATTTTTCCAGTAACTCCCGGTCCCGTTTTTAACGTCTCTTAAATAGAATTTGGAGTAGGGATACAGCTGTCTTTCGGTAAACTTTTCAAGAATTTTGCGTTTGATTGACAGGCTTTTGACCGCCAGCTGTATTTGCGCGATGAGGTTGGCATAAAATTCCGTTTTGATTTTGCTGATATATCCGATGCGCGGCAGGTTGATGGTCACCACACCGACGGATCCAGTCAGCGGGTTGGCACCAAACAGCCCCCCGCCCCGCTTTAAAAGCTCCCGATTGTCCAGACGCAGCCGGCAGCACATGGAGCGGGCATCTTCCGGGGACATATCCGAATTGACAAAGTTGGAAAAATAGGGAATGCCGTACCTTCCGGTCATCTTCCAGACAGCTTTAAGGTTTGGATTGTCCCAATCAAAATCAGCGGTAATATTATAGGTCGGTATGGGGAAGGAAAAGACACGCCCCTTGGCATCGCCTTCCATCATGACTTCGGCAAAGGCCCGGTTAATCAGATCCATTTCCGGCTGAAAATCACCGTAAGTTTCGGCGCGATCAATGCCTCCCACAATCACGGGTTGATCCTTTAGAATGGAGGGGACATAAAGATCCATTGTGATATTGGTAAACGGTGTCTGAAAACCGACCCGGGTGGGAATGTTGATGTTGAAAATGAATTCCTGCAGGGCCTGCTTAACTTCCGGGTAATCAAGCCGATCATATCGGACAAAGGGTGCCAGCAGGGTGTCAAAATTGGAAATAGCCTGAGCGCCGGCGGCTTCGCCCTGCAGGGTGTAGAAAAAATTCACGACTTGTCCCAGTGCGGAACGAAGATGTTTCGGCGGCGAGCTTTCGACCTTGCCTTCAACCCCCTTAAATCCCTGCCGGAGCAGATCCTGCAAATCCCAACCGACGCAGTAGACCGATAGCAGGCTGAGATCGTGGATGTGAAGGTCGCCGTTTTTATGGGCGTTTCTTATTTCCGGCGGATATATGCTGTTGAGCCAGTATTCCGATGTAATATCGGAGGATATGTAATTGTTGAGCCCCTGCAGTGAATAGCTCATATTGCTGTTTTCATTCACTTTCCAGTCAAGTTTGTCGATATAATGATCCACCAGATCCACGTTGGCCCGGGTAGCCATCTGGCGAATCTGGGCATGTTGCTCACGATATATAATGTAGGCCTTGGCCGTTTTGTAATAGACCGAATCCAGCAAGACCCGCTCGACGATATCCTGAATTTGTTCGACTTCCGGAACCGGTCCCAGGTGCATTTCATGGGCCAGGGTCAACACCCGCAGCGTCAGTTTTCTGGCCTCTCTTTTTTCAAACTCCCCCGTTGCATGGCCGGCCTTGGCAATTGCAGCCGTAATTTTAGACGTATCAAATTCAACTACGCTTCCATTTCGCTTTTTAATTTTTTCGATCACTTCAGACATCTTTCCTGCTTTCCCTGGTAAAATTGTTGAATCAATTTGATTTAAAATGCCGGGCACAATAATTCTGCCCGGGGCAAAGGAATCCCGGCACCATCCGTCATTGCCGCCGGCTTCCGGACAAAAGCCAAACACAGATGGGTTATCTCAACAATGTAACAGGTCGGAAGTTAACTCCAAAAGAAACGTCAGCTTTGCACCGCTGAAAAAAAGCAAAACCAACGTCATGAGATGGCATAACGCCATGCTGGGTGGGCACCCGGTAATTTTTAATGCTGTGCTATTTATACCACAACATATTGGCATATGTCAAATTTTTTTTCCATATGTTGTGTCTAATAAACAAACCGGGTTTAGTCGGTAAAACCGGAAAAAGAAGTTGTCGATGGGTAAAACCTCCACATCGCAAAATCCGGCCTGCTCTGCAAAGCGTTTCATGGTGTCTGCACGCATAACGGTTCCCGTTTCAACTGAATGGTGGTCGTCTTTTCCAACCGGCAGGCAATGCAAAACGCTCCATCCATACATCATCCATTCCACTTCATTGCCCCGGGCCGAAAACGTGTCACCGACCCGTTCATCCATAATGATCACCGTTCCCGTGTCACCGGCCATATTCAGCATGGTCCGCAATGCCCCCACGGGATCGGACATATCATGGATGCACTCAAACGCTGTCACCAGGTCGTACTGACCTTTTAAAGTGGGATCGCCGGCATCCCGATGATGGATTTTCACCCGGCTGTTGAGTCCGGCCTGCTGCACGTTAACCCGCGCATCCTCAACCGACGGTTCATCCAGGTCATAACCGTCCACCAGAACCTTTGGATAGGCCTGAGCCATCGCTATACTTGACCATCCACCGCCGCAGCCGATATCGGCAATGCGGGCCGATGGATCCGCCTGCAGGCGAGCATGAATATCGGGTAGCGAGGGAAGCCAGTTGGTGCCCAGTTCTTTGAGAAATATAGCCCGGTTCATGCCGGCCTGACCTTCCCGAAAGTCGGCACCATACTCCTGGTATGGCACGCCGTCGCCGGTTTTATAAGCGCTTAGCAGCAACTGCAGGGGCCTAACGGCGCCAACTACCATCTGGGCCAGCGGGGTTAGATAATTTAAACTGTCCCGCTCCACGAGTACTTCGGCATGCCCGGCCGGCAGCCGGTATTTGCGGCGTCGGGCGTCGGCCTGTTCGTCATCGACTTGAAGGATACCCGTTACCGTTTGCTGCTCGAGCCATTCACGCACATAACGTTCGTGGGTTTCGGTATAGGTGGCAAGTTCGGCCGATGTCAGCGAACCTTTATCCGACAGCGTCTGGTAAAACCCAAGCCGATCCCCAAGATAAATGGCAAATATATCAAAAGTGCCCGCGGTGGAAGCCAGCATGCGCTCAACGAAGGCATCCCGCTGGCGGGTCTCATCGTCGTTTAAGATTAATTCTGCGGATTCCATGATTACCTCCCGATCCGGCTAAACCCGATAGTGTCTAATCTGCCAGGATTAACGGCGGACAAGCTTGTGCGCTTATTCAGAACGGATTTTTTGCCTGACTCTAAAAATGATGGCTCACTAATGCATATGAAGGCTGAACTTTTCTTCGAAAAATCGAATAATAGTTTAAAATCGATTTGATTTAAAACCACGGATTGGTTAATCAAAAAGGTAAGCGGTCACAACCCAAAAGTTCAGCATTCAGGGTTTCCACAACAGAGGTGATTTTGAGCAGGGGCAGCAGAATACAAACCCAATTGAACCATATGATGAATATAGGCTCCGGTTTCTCATCGTCAAGATGAGTCATCCCATGCACCCTGATTCTTGCTTGAAAAAAGCTGTAATTATAAACGCCTCAAACACATGCTAAATTCAGGCATATCATTGATGATTTTGATAAGTTGGATAAATCACGGGTTATGCATTTTAAATTTGTTCGACAAAAGAGTGATCGATGTCAACACAGGCAATTCAGTTTTTGAAGCAAAACAAGATTCCTTTTGAGGTGGTCAGTTACGACCATGCACAAAAAGGCGCAAAATTTGCCGCCAAAGCGACCGGATATCCTCTGGAGGCAACCGTCAAAACCCTGGTCGTGGATCTGGGCCAAAATCTTCACACCCTGGTTTTAATGCCGGGAAACAAACAGCTGTCTATGAAGCGCCTGGCGAAGGTTTGCGGGGTAAAACGTGCGGCCATGGTGGACATCCCGACCGCCGAACGCCTTACCGGGTATCTGGTCGGCGGCATCAGTCCGTTCGGGATCAAAAAGAAAATCCCGGTGGTGATGGATGACGGCGTGTTGAAGTTTGATAAGATCCTGATCAATGCCGGTCAACGAGGGGCTATGCTGTTAATGGACCCGGCCGTTATTAGAAAAACACTAGCCTGTAAGGTTGCGAAGGTGGCTGACGCTTAATTAATCCGCCCTAAAATAGAACACCCAGATGGTAGATGGTTCTTTGAAAACTGAAGAAACATTTTAGTATTAAGCGGCGACGGCGGCTTAATTACTTGATGCTGCGCATATTATTTATCTTTCTCTGTATTCTGGATTATGAACAGTATGGGAAGCAGCGTCTATCGGGCATAGCCTTTGAACCTTGAACCCTGAACCTGGAACCGATTATACTCCACTCATGCCAGGGTCTGAAACCAGTCCTTAAACCGATCATCTCTGAATTGAATGATATCATCCATCAGTTGCATCACCTTGCCGGTTATGGGTCCGGGGGCCGGGAGTTGCCGGTTTTCCAAACGCGATATGGCTTCGACTTTTATTCCGGTATGGGCTGTGAACGCTTCGTCGGCCGTGAGTAATTCATCCGCTGTTATCGGATCTTCCTTGATCGGAATTCCGAGTTCCGGCACCGCCTGAAGGATGGACATGCGCGTGATGCTCGAAAGGACCCGACCCAGAGGCGGTGTTTTGAGTACACCGTCTTTGACGATAAAAATCGATTCAATCGAGCCTTCCGCCAGAAAGCCGTCCGTGCCCAGCAAGATGCCGATATCGAAACCCCGCAGACTGGCATCCCTGCGCGCCAGATATCCGTTGAGATAGTTGGAACATGCCTTAGCGCCGACCGGAACCGTTTCCGGATGGATCTTGCGCCACCTGGACAGACAGGCGGACAGCGGTCTGGGTTTATCCAGCGCCAATTCCTCGCTTTCCGGAATGGTAAAGATGGCCAGGTCCAGTTCGGAATCCAGCACCAGTTTAATGACGGCCTCCTCGCCCCAATAGGCCAGCATTTTGACAATTCCACGACCGAGTTGATTCACATTAACCACTGTTTTAACGGCTTCGACAATTTCTTCAGTAGAATAGGCCATTTTCATTCCCAACAGCTCGGCGCTGTTCATCAGCCGCTTAATGTGCTGATCCATTCTGAATGCCGTCGATCCCGTCGGCCCGACATGCACCCCGAAAACATCAAAAATTGCCGAACCGCGTGAAAAACCATGGGACAAAAGCGGCACAGTTGCTTCCTGCCAGGGAATCAGATTTCCGTTTAACCAGACTTTAGCATCGTTTGTCATAAGTACCTCATATTTTATAAAATTAAAGATTGAGTGGTTAGGATTGTTTCGAACGATTAGAACGTTTGGATCGTTGAGAGGTGATAGGCAAAAGGAAAAAGGTTAAAGGCTAAAGGTAAATAGCAATATGAGTACGGGTTGGGGATTTTTTCCTCACCTTCACAGACTTAGGATAAATATGTCTTGACTTCACTTTTCATGTGTGACTTCTGTCCTCTCTTTACATTATGCTCTAGGCCCTATCTGACACCTGAAACCCGAAACCTGAAACCTTCGTTCTGTCATCTGACCTCTGTCCTCTGTCCTCCGTCTACTGTGTCACCCAGATATAATCGGCGATATCCTCTTCAACTTCACTGCCCACAGGTGCCAGAAAAATCGTCCGGAAAGGAGCATCCGTTCGGTTAAACGCCCGGTTTGGAATTCCGTATTTGAACTGGATATGACCGTTTCCGACCAACACAACCATTACAGCATCATTTAAATATTGGGCAATCTTTTCCGCCATGGCGTCTTCCCACACAGACTGGGCGGCATAAAAATCATCAAACTCAACTTCACTATTAAAGTGGTGTTTGTGTTCATCGAAAACTTTTTTCAGGTAATCACGGTGGGCTGAATTATCCATATCAATTTGCTTTGGAAGGTGCGCCTTTTCTTCATCACTTAGACTGTCGATACCGCCTTCACGAATTTTAGGAGGAATGTGACTGGGAATGTTCAGGCCCACCAGCCGAAGGTGATGTTCTTTGATAAATTCCAGGATATCGCGGTACAGTGCAAAATCGAAACGCCAGTTGACATACCAGTGTGTTTTTCTTAAAAAATCCTGTTGGTCTAAGTCCCCCTGCGACCATAGATCCAACACATTCTGATAGGTGTGATCGAACATCTCCATGCCAACGGCCATGTGAGGATTATTCTTGAAAACAGCCTGAATGATCTTTAGCTGAATTATATGGTGCGCGGCGTTGGTATGTTGTTCGCCGACATAAATGACTTGACAGTTAGCCAGATCGGTTAACAAATCTTCAAATGTCACCGGTTTGCCAAGTTCAGATGAGAAAATCGTGCCTGCTCCGAAAGACTCGGAGGTGTTTTTGATTAGAAGTTTTTTAGTCGGCGCCACAGTACATCCCCATGCCAAAGTTATGAATATCAGTACTGATGCATAAAAAATGGGCCATTTTATTAACCAGTCGGTGGTTGGCAAATTGTTGGCATATTTCATAACTTGATTTTTTTCTCCGGGGAGCATAGAATTTACTAAGATTAGCAGACAATATAATGCCGATCACCGGCAGTTGCAAAGAAAAACCTGAATCTAAACCGTCGATTAATTGGTAAACTCAATTTTTTGGCAAAGGATCACGTTTAAGCATTTTATAAAATCATGCCATCCGACAAAAACCCCGTATTCAGAAAAGCCATTATTCCCTGGTATCATTCCAAAAAGGCCTATGGTTTGAACATTGTCTTGATGTCTTTAGTATTGCTGTTCGGATTAGCCGGGATCTCGGTAGCACGTGCAAACATACAATTCAATGATTACATCTGGGTGCCGGTTGTCCTGGTTGTATTAAGCGGAGGTATCATTATATTCAACATTATCCGTTTAATCAGACGCCACGCTGCCAGATAACCCTATCCCTGGTTTCCGAAGCCAAATAGCTCCTGATGCAATATCTGCGTATTGTACGTAAAGTGTCTATTGGAATAGTGGATTACTGGAGTTTTGGAATGCTGGGTAGTGAAAATTAATCTTTGGGTCCAGATTTCATTCAGATTCTTGATGCTTGATACTGGATGCGCGATAAGTCGGTTGATGCGGAGTTCGTTCCAGGAAATCAAGTAACAAATATCCAGCATCGAGTATCGGTCTAAATCGACTAAAATCGACAGAATTCCGCAAATATTCAATCTGCAATCTTCATTATTCAATCTACAACCGGCAATCGGTTGCCATTTTCTTTCAGGATCGGATACAATAGTTCGATGAAATGGTGCATTATGCGGGCGGTAGCGCCCCACACCTCGACATCCTCAAATGGATATCTGAGCTCATGCACATCGGGAATGCGGTTGTGGTATCCCTTGGTGAAGTGTGTGTGGACAAAAGTTTGCAGGGGGATTTCCAGAATTCTCGAGATCTCGGCCGGATCAGGCCGTACGGGTCCCATTCCATTCCAAAATCCGGCAAAAACTTCGATGTCTCTGTGGTTAATCGTTTGAAAATGACCGAGTGAACCAAGCAGTTGGACCTGGTTGCGACTGATGCGCACTTCTTCCCTCAATTCACGAAAAGCACCTTCCAGCGGGCTGGCATCTTGCGCTTCAAGGTGCCCCCCCGGCAACGCAACCTGGTTGCTCCAGGGATAACCTTCGCTTTTTGTTTTCTGAATGGCCAGAATATGCGGATTTTCGGGATTAAACAGCAAAAGAAACACACAGGCCGGCTTATAGAAACCAGCTTCAGGTGCTGCAGGTGCCGGGTTATTGCGAATAATAGTTTTTAAATCGGCAAAGTCTAATAGACGGCACTCGGGGTGTTTGGGCTGCAATTTCGGTTCCATCCAGATTTAAATACACTACCGGGACAGCTACTGTCCAGTATTTTCATCCATCAGCAGCTTCAATATGCCCTTTAATTGATGGGGGGGGATATATCCAAGCCGATGCCCGATCGGTTTTCCGTCTTCGGCAATAAACCAGTTGTCCGGAAGCGCCCGGACCCTGAACATCTGCGAGGTTTTTAATTCGCGATCGGTGTCCACCTTAATGGGAATGAAGTTTTCATTGATGTAGGCAATCACCGTTGGATCTCTAAAAGTTTTATTCTCCATAATTTTGCAGGCACCACACCACCGGGCATAAAAATGGAGAAAGATTTTTTTGTTCTCGGATTTGCCGCGAGCCATCCCATCCGCAAAGCTCTGCCATGCGATTTCTTTTGCCGATACTGGATGTAGCAGGCCCCCAAGCATGAATCCGGTTAACACCAGCGCCGTAAGGCCGATTTTTTTAAATTTTATCAATAGGTTCTCCTGTCCCTTATGAAATAAGAAAAAAACTCATACTTAAAATTCTAGCATTTATTGAGTTGATTTGCAAATTTCAGCGCCGGACAGGATAACGTGTTGGTCATGGCAGATGCATCTCTAATTGCATCATCAGGCTACTTTCTGTTATTATTGGCTTCGATAAAATTTTTTATCATCAGGTCCCCCAGTTCTTTAGAACGATTGGTGGCGGCTTCGACGGCATTGATCAACGTGGTGCGCAGGCCGCCGCTTTCAAGGGTTGCCAGGCCGGCAATCGCCGTGCCGCCCGGAGAAGTTACCTTATCTTTCAGCTGCCCGGGGTGTTCCTGGGTTTCCATCAGCAGTTTTGCCGCCCCCAGGATAGTTTGTGCCGCCAAAAAAAGCGAATCCTGCCGGGATAGGCCCATTTTTACACCGGCATCCGCCAGCGCATCCACAATCAAAAAAATATACGCCGGTCCACTGCCGCTGAGTCCCGTAATGGCATCCATTAAATAATTTTCTTTCAGGAAGATGCATTTGCCAATGGAATTAAAAATCTCCATGGCTAACTTAACGTCCTCCCTGGTGGCATGCGCACCGGCTGCAATTGCGGTTGCAGCCTCTTTTACCGCAGCTGCAATATTTGGCATCACCCGGATCAGACGCATGTCTTTTTCGATACAGGATTCCATTGCCGCCAGAGGCACGCCGGCTGCGATGGAGATCACCAGTTTGGACATATCCAGTTTTGATCGGGTTTCAATCAGAACCGAAGCCATGAGTTGGGGTTTGACAGCGTAGATTACAATATCGGCTTCGGACACTGCCTTAAGGTTGCTGGTGGTAGTGCGAACTTTGTAATTTGATTTGATTTGATCAAGTTTATCCTTCCTGACATCCGAACAGATAATGTTTTTTGGTTTGGATGATCCGGAACCGATCAATCCACTGACCAGTGCATCTCCCATGTTTCCCGTGCCGATAATGGCGATTATTTTATTGTTTAACATAATCCCGGTGCCCCCCTCCGATCGATTTATTTAAAGCGTCTTTGATAAAATTTCGCCCGACATAAGTCAAGCAATTAATCACTAACGGGAAGGCACAAAGGATGTCTTTGCGTTTGACTGCGTCTGTCGAACGAGCGCAGCGAGCGGATGGCTAATGGATAAATTGAAGCGATAGGTTTCCTGGCAACACCCCCTGCCAGATGTGAAAACTCTCCGTTGTCCAGACCATGTCGCGAACCGAAGGGGCCCCGGAATTGCGCAGAAACATGGCGTGCTGGGTCCGATGGCAGAGGGCAGCGGCAATCTTGGCATCAAGCCAGGGCGCAACATTGTGGACGATGTCTGCGCGGTCATCTTTATTCAAAATGCGCGGGCGTTTGGCAGGTTCGTACCCGGCACACCAACTCAGCAGCGCTGTCTCCGGGGCGCCATCTGCCAGGGCCAGACGAGTTGCCCGATGGGTGTAGATATGCTGGGGATGCCCGTATTCTCCATTGGAACCGTGGGTGATAACCAGGTCAGGCCGAATTTTCGCAACATATTTTCCGATCGCCCGGGTGAACGTTTCCAGTGGAATATCGATCGGCCGGGCGATACCATTGATTTCCATGTAAGGATCAATATAGGGCAGAAAAAAGATATCCCGCGCCCCTAAAGCATGCGCTGCCTGGCGGACCTCATGCTCCCGATAAGCGCCCAAATTTTCCTGGGTCGTCAGCGGCGGCTCGCCGACTTCGCCGCCCTCACCCCGGGTCGTCTCCAGAATATAGACGCTGTGTCCCTGTTCTGCGGCCATCGCCAGGGTCCCGCCGCCAAACAAAGACTCATCGTCGGGATGAGCCGAAATCGCCAGTATCGTCGTCATTTTTTTATTGGTCGCTGTCCCAATCTGAGTTTAAAACCGATTGAAAGATATTTGTTATTGGTTATTCGTTTGAGTGGATTTGTCTACATTAAGATACGAAATTGCTCATCTGTGGTATTAATTTTCGAAAATGAAAAATACGTTTCTCACTACCAGATGTCCTTATATTGTTCGTATCGGTTACAGCCTTCGTCGTTTCCCAGATTACATGCGGCCTTTAAATCTTCTAAAGAGCTTGCAAAATCCTTGCGGTGGTAATGGGTTCCGGCCCTTTCAAGATAGGCCCGGGCATGGTCAGGTTCCAGGTCAAGAAATTGATTCCAGTAGCCGATTATATCATCCCATTGTTTACTCTCTAAAAGCACGTAATCCATCATTAAATAGGAATCAAAATGATGAGGATCTAAATCAATTGACTTTTGGAAATCAGGCTGTGCCGAATCAATTTGTTTTAATCGGTAATAGGCAACGCCCCTCCAATAATAGGCAATAGCGGCTTCGGGGTCGAATCGAATGGAATGATTATATCGCTCAATAGCCGCATTCAAATCTTCCTTGAATACTTTATGGCCGCGTTGCATGAGATTTTTACCCGCCCAGGCCCGCCACTCCTGAGTTTTCCGATCCCCGGGTTTAATAAGTTCCGCCGTTAAAAGATCGTCATAAGCGTTTTTCAAGTCGTCGTCATGAAAATATATTTTAGCGCGCAATCGATAGCTTTCGTCTATCGTCGGGCGCAGCAAAATAGCTCGATCAATATCAGCCAACGCCGTTTGCGAGTCCTCGAGAAAATTATAGTAAACGTTCGCTCTTTGTTTATAAAAAAGCCAGTTATCGCCAAAGGAAAGGGCCTTGTTGCAGAGTTCCACGGCTTTTTTGTAATCTTTCCGGCTCACCATTCTTCGGCTCTGATCATAATATATAAATCCGTATAAGGCGGTCAATTCAGGATTGTATTCGGCATATTGCTCCGCTTCTTTTGCAAAACTCTCCATTTCCCGGTAAGTCCCGCCCCAGCGTGGTGCCTTGGCCCACATAAATCTGGAGCGAATCAGGAAAGAACCGGGAAATATTTCTAAAGCATCCCGAAGGCTCCTGTCTTCTTTTTCATTATCGCCGATTGAATTGAAAATACCGATCTGGATATAATAGGCCGGTAGCAGATTAGGATTGATATTTAAAGCCGTATCTATATCATCGGCGGCTTGGCCAAAATAAAACCGCATCCCGCTGAATTGTTCTTCAGAAGTGTCTTTAGCGGAGCGGTTTCCCCGACTTTCCCAGGCCTTGGAATAGTAATAAGTAGCGCGGGCAAGGTAAGGCGCATACCGTTCAGGACTATAATTCACCCAGCTATCCAGGAGTTCTTCATAGATCGGCAACGTCCCGGCGAACACCCTGAAGGCATCGTAAACCCTGTATTCATCACCGGCGTTTGTTTCAAAATCACTCTGATAGCCTTCAAGGATGGAATTAAGAGTTTCAAATTGTTGGTTTTCAAAATATTCTCTCAGTCCGATAAACTGATCCAGGGTAATTGAATCGTTAGGATCCCGGGAAACCGGGAGACCTTCAGATGCCCGGGTGACTGTATAAAGACTCTTGCGACTTGAATTTTTGAGAAAATCAAGCGGATTGCCGAATTTATTAATTAAAAGTACAGTCCCTGAAATCAAGGCCCCAATTATTACCACCGTAATAAGCAGCGATTTCAGCCAACCGGACTCCTTCTCTACAGGAGTTCCACAAAAGCTGCAATCTCCTGGTACGCTGCTGTAATTGCCACAGGCAGGGCATGGCCGGTTCATATTAATTACCTTATTTGTCGCCAGGTTGATTAATATTTTCGATAATCAAGAGTTTATCACCAATTACTATACCATCATTAAGCCTTGACGGCGATACCGAAATTATTTTATTATAATGGTCTAACCATTATAATTGATTAAAGCGGCATCCCGGTATTTATTGCCATCCAAAACGAAAAGGGGCGCGCATGTTTCAAACTGCAAAACAGACCAAAGTGTTTCAGGATGTGGTCGAACAGATTCAGGAGGCCATTTTTGACGGGCGCCTGGAAACCGGCCAAACCCTGCCGGCCGAACGCGAATTAAAAACCATGTTTAACATCAGCCGCGGAACCCTGCGTGAGGCCCTGCGGGTGCTGGAGCAAAAAGGACTGATTGAAATCAAACTGGGCGTAGGCGGCGGATCGATTGTCAAGGCGGTCGATACCGAGCAGGTCAGCGAAAGTCTGGGGCTTTTAATCCGATCACAAAAAGTGTCGCTCAATCATCTGGCCCAGTTTCGTGAGGACGTGGAAGGCATTATCGCAGCGCATGCCGCCCAATGGCATGGCCAGGAGGATATAAAAAAACTAAAACAGCTCCTGGCCAAAGCATTGCAATGTGTTGAGAGAGGCCGTTCGCGACGCAATGCCTTTATAGACATCGATAAGCAGATCCATATGGCCATCGCCGAGATTACCGGAAACCCGATATATATTTCGGTTCTGCATTCGATCCACGAAAACATTCACCGGTATTATGATCGCTTTCTTTCCATGGCGCAGCCGGAACTGGAAGAAAACTATCGCGACCTCTGCGAAATCGTTGCGGCCATTGAAAACAGCCGGGCGGACCGGGCACGCGAACTGGCCCAGCAGCATGTGAAACGCTTTAACCGGTACATGAAAAAGAGGGAGGACGATTCCGGGACAGGTTGAGCCGGTTGGTCGGTTGGCCGGTTTAAATAAGGAAATGTTCCCTATATAACCGGGCAACGGGACAACGGGCTCAACGGGCAAACGAGCTAACGGGCTAACCGGCCCACCGGACAACCCCTAAATTTGGTAGTAACAATTATGACTAAGTACAGAATTACAAAACATCCAATTCTTGAAATACCTCAACGGACTGCGGTGAGGTTCACCTGGAACGGTGAGCAAATGACGGGGTATGAAGGAGAAATGGTCTCTGCGGCCCTGTTTGCCAACGGCATTCATATCTTCGGACACCATCACAAAGACAGCAGTCCCCAGGGAATCTTCTGTGCCAACGGCCAGTGCTCCCAGTGCATGGTCATCGCCGACGGGCTGGCGGTTAAATCCTGCATGTTCCCGCTAAAAGAGGGAATGATGATTGAAAGTGTTGAAGGTCTGCCAAAAATTCCGGAAGATGACCGCATTCCGCAAACCGGCGAAATACCCGTCAAAGAAGTGGACGTGCTAATTATCGGAGCCGGTCCGGCGGGGCTTTCGGCCGCAATCGAGCTGGGCAGATTGGACGTCGAAACGCTCATCGTGGATGACAAAGACCGGCTGGGCGGCAAACTGGTGCTCCAAACCCATAAATTTTTTGGCTCGGTCAAAGATTCCCATGCCGGCACCCGTGGTTTTGAAATCGGCAGGATTTTGCAGGAAGAGCTTTCAGTTCTCAGTTCCGTGGAAGTCTGGTTGAACACCACGGCAGTCGCCGTATTTTCAGATTATATTGTTGGCGTGCTAAAAGCCAATCAGTACCAAAAAATAAAGCCCAAAAAACTTCTGGTGGCCACCGGTGCCAGGGAGAAGATGCTTTCCTTTCCGGGCAACACCCTGCCCGGTGTCTACGGTGCCGGGGCGTTTCAAACACTGGTCAACCGCGATCTGGTAAAATCCGCTGAAAAAGTATTAATTGTGGGCGGCGGCAACGTGGGGCTGATCGCCGGTTACCATGCAATTCAGGCCGATATCGCGGTGGTGGCCCTGATTGAAGCCCTGCCGCAGGTTGGCGGATACAAGGTGCACGCCGACAAACTCAAACGACTGGGGGTCCCTATCTATACCAGCCACACGGTGCTCAGCGCCAACGGAACGGATAAGGTTGAATCCGTCACCATCGCCCGCCTTGATGAAAATTGGAATGTAATGCCCGATACCCATAAAACCTTTGATGTGGATACGATCTTGATTGCCGTCGGTTTGGCCGAAGTCAACGAATTTTATCTCAAGGCCAGGCAGTGGGGAATGGACGCTTTTTGCGCCGGCGATGCCCAGGAAATTGCCGAAGCTTCGGCCGCCATGTTCACCGGCCGGATAGAAGGTCATAAAATCGCCCGGTCCCTCAACATCGATGTCGGGCAAGTGCCGGATGAATGGGATGCCAAGGCCACTATTTTAAAATCAAAACCGGGACCGGCGACGCGCCGCAAGCCGCCGCCAAAAGAAGACGGTGTATTCCCGATTTTTCACTGCTATCAGGAAGTGCCCTGCAATCCCTGCACCTCTGTCTGCCCGGTGGGGGCCGTCAAAACCATGGATGATAAAATCACCGGACTGCCTTATATTGCAGACCTGGATGCCTGCACCGGTTGCGCCAGTTGCCTGGCGGTTTGCCCGGGGCTTTCAGTGACGATGGTGGATTACAGAGAAGATGCGAACCGCCCCTTTGTGACCCTGCCCTATGAAGTCTGGCGCGAAAAAGTTAAAATCGGCCAGAAAGTTCCGGTTACCGATATTGACGGCGCCATTCTGGGCTATTATCCGGTTGATAAGGTCGGTTCTCGGCGCAAATACCCCGGCACCCTTCTGGTGCGGTTAAAAATCGATAAAGCCGCGGCCAAGACTGCGGTGGGGATATGGGTCCAGGAAAAACAGGTTGAGCCGTCAACAATCTACGAAAAAGAGCCCCCGCCGGATGAGGCCATCGTCTGCCGCTGCGAAAGGGTAACCGCCGGAGAAATTCGCGCCACCATCCGCAGCGGTATCCGGGATTTTAATCAAATCAAAGCATTGACCCGGGCCGGCATGGGTGCCTGCGGCTCCAAAACATGCCGTCCCATGATCTGGCGCTTATTTCAGGAAGAGGGCATTGATTTAAAACAGGTCACCGACCGGGTCGATCGACCACTTTTTGTGGAAGTACCCATTGGGGTGTTTGCAGGAGAACAGTCAGATCCTTAATTATATACGAATTTGAGGACATTTTCTTACCACCAGATTGACAGTGATACGAAGGCTTCAGGTGTCAGGTTTCACGTGTCAGCATTCGATAGCCGTTGACCAATATTAAGCCGGCAGTGATTTTGTCTGCTTTTGCTATATGCAAAAAATAAGAATAAGAGCCCTTATCGCCTGACACCTGAACACTGAAACCTTTAGTTTGGTTTTTGAACCCTGATTCTCTAATTTATATTGGGCTACAGTGGGGGGGAGACAGCAAATTGACCTATGACGTTATCATCGCCGGAGCAGGATCCGTTGGCGTTCCCACAGCCATGGCCTTGGCTCAGCTGGGCATCAAACCCCTGGTTATCGATATGCACCCTTCACCCGGTCAGGGGGAAAATAAACACGCCATCGGCGGGATCAGGGCCACCCACTCGACGCCGGGCAAAATACTCACCTGCCGCCGCTCAATTGAAATATTTTCCACCTGGCAGCAGTTGCAGGGTGATGACATCGAATGGCTGCAAGGCGGTTATGTATATCCGGTATACCGGCTGGAAGATGAAAAGCTGTTGAAGGCCTTGCTGCCGGTTCAAAAACAACACGGCTTAAATATTGATTGGGTGGATGCACAGGCAATCAAGGGGCATATCCCGGGAATCAATGCCGCGGGATTGCGCGGCGGCACCCTTTCGCCCGATGACGGTTCCATTTCCCCCCTGCTTTCGATCAACGCCTTTTACCGCAGGGCACGGGAATTAGGCGCGGAATTTCGTTTCAAGGAAAACATCACCAAAATTATCTGCCAAAAAGGCAGGATCGCCGGTGTTGTCACCGACAAAAACCGCTACGGCACCGAAATGGTGATCGATGCAGCCGGCCCATTCTCACCGGAACTATGCCATAGCGCCGGGGTCAACCTGCCGATTGTGCCCGATTCCCATGAGGGTGCCATCACCGAACCGGTGCAGCCGTTTTTCCATTGCATGGTGGTCGACATCCGGCCGGCACCGGGTTCCAAAAGTTATTATTTTTACCAGAACAAACAGGGCCAGGTTATATTCTGTATTACCCCGGATCCGCCGATCATCGGCAAAGATAAGCGTGAAACCTCCGTTTTTTTGCCCCAGGTCTGTGCCCGTATGGTTCGGCTGCTTCCCCGCTTAAAAAACCTGCGGGTGCGTCGCGCCTGGCGAGGGCTGTATCCGATGACGCCGGACGGCGCCCCCCTGGTGGGCTGGAACCGCGAAGTAAAAGGCTTGCTGCACACCACCGGTATGTGCGGCCAGGGGCTGATGCTGGCACCCGGGTTGGCCGAATTCGCAGCCCGCCTGGTCGCCGGGCAGACAACAGCAGACGACGGGATAATCATCGAGGAATTTTCACCGTACCGCCAGTTTGAGAAAGAAGAGGCGCTGAAATAAGCGGCCGGTTGCCGGATACTCGATCCTGGATGCTTGATACCGCATGCCGGCAAATAAAAATGGTTGATTGGTCGGTCGATTGAGTTGGTAGTGTTTTGAAAATTTGATCATTATAATCTTGGTTTTTTTTCGGCCCGCCCTGGCGCGACTTGTTTACTTGAAGTCTCTATGTGCCAAAATTATAAATTTTGTTGCTTTAATATATAACCGAAGTAAAATCGGTCTGGGCCAGGGATTTCGTTATTCGAATTTCGAATTTTATGTTAGATAGAACCCACAATTGCAAAGGATTAATGAGATAATCTGATCTTAAAACAGTTACCCAAGAGGAGCGCAGACATGCCTGATTATGAATTGAAGTTGGTCAAAACCCTGGAATACAAACGGCCTGAAGTTAACAAAGGATATGTTGACCAAACGTTATATGTGAATGTTTCCGATCCGGCCATTGCCATTAAACCAGTGGATCAGAAAACCAAAGAAGTTTTTATCGGCGGCAAGGGATATGATCTCTGGCTGCTCTGGCATGCCGTTGAGCCGACCACGCAATGGAATGATCCCCAAAACACAGTCTGCATCGCGTCAGGCCCGATGGGCGGCACCCCCCTCTACCCGGGGTCGGGCAAGAGCATTGTCACCACCCTATCACCGTTGACCGGTGCAGCCATTGACTCCAATGTCGGTGGATATTTCGGTCCGTACCTGAAATTTTCCGGCTTTGATGCCATGGAAATCCAGGGCAAGGCTTCCGAAGACACCGTTATCTTTGTTGACGGCATTCAACAACAGGTTCAAATATTCTCCGCCTCCGGTCTGCCCGAAAATTCTTATGAGCTGTCGACGCAGCTGACCGAGCATTTTGCCGCCGGCAAACCGCGCAGCATATCCGTGGTTTCGGCCGGACCGGGAGCGAAAAATACGCTGATCGGCTGTCTGAACTTTACCTGGTACGATGTCAAACGCAAGCGCGCCCGTTACAAACAGGCCGGTCGCGGCGGTATTGGAACCGTATTTGCCGACAAAGGGCTAAAAGCGCTGGTTGTACGCTGGGATTCGGTGACCGCCGACACGAACAACCCGGCCGATAAGGCCGCCTTAAAAGATGTTGCCAAATTATACTCCCGCGAAATTGTCGAGCTGGACCCCAAACAAAATGAGATGGCCCGCATCGGAACCACCCACCTGGTCACCATTATGAATGACCATGATTTGCTGCCCACCCACAATTTTCGGTACGGTTCGCATCCGCAGGCACCCAATCTGGGTCAGCAGGCCTATCGCCATCTTTTTGATCCCGGCTTTGACGGCTGCTGGATGGGCTGCACGGTGGCCTGCTCCCACGGAATCAAGGATTTCGTACCGCTTACCGGACCTTTTAAAGGACGGAAAGTATTTGTGGACGGGCCCGAGTATGAAACTATTGCCGGTTGCGGTTCCAACCTGGGCATTTTTGATCCCGGCACCGTTGTGGAAATGAATTTCTACTGTGACGCCTATGGGCTGGACACCATTTCGGTGGGCACAGCCACCGCTTTTGCCATGGAATGTTTTGAAATGGGGCTGATTAACGAAACTCACACCGGCGGTATGGATTTAAGCTTTGGAAATCGCATGAGTGCCCTTGAGCTGATCCACCAAATGGCCGCCGGTGAAGGCTTCGGTCGTATTGTCGGCCGGGGCGTTCGTAACATGAAAGAAATATTTGCCAGGGAATTCGCCGCCGACCCGGCTGTCATGGCGGATATCGGCATGGAGGCCAAAGGCCTGGAATTTTCCGAATACATGACCAAAGAGTCCCTGGCCCAGCAGGGCGGCTATGGCCTGGCGCTCAAAGGCCCTCAGCATGATGAAGCCTGGCTGATTTTCCTGGACATGGTGCATAATTTTATGCCGAGCTTTGAACAAAAGGCCGAAGCGCTGCACTGGTTTCCCATGTTTCGCACCTGGTTCAGTCTTTGTGGCCTGTGCAAGCTGCCCTGGAACGATGTCGTGCCTGAAGACAATAAAGACACGCAGGAGCCGGCCAAAGTCATGAAACACGTCCAATGGTACACCGATTATTTCAGCGCGGTGACCGGTCGATCAGCCACCCCCGGGGATCTGGTAAAAATGAGTGAGGCCGTCTACAATTTTCAGCGGATTTTTAATTTGAAAATGGGCTTTGGGCGCCGGGAACATGACAATTTACCTTACCGGGCAGTGGGACCGGTTACCGCAACCGAATACGAGTCCAGGGCTGAACGCTATGACACGCAGCTACAGAAAAATTGTGGGGTCGACACCGCCGGTAAAACCACCGCCGAAAAATTGAGTCTTTTACGTCAATACCGGGAGGCCCAGTATGAAAAACTCAAAGATGCCGTTTACCAGCGCCGCGGATGGACGAAAGACGGTATCCCCACGCTTGAGAAGGTGAAAAGTCTCGGCATCGATTTTCCGGAAGTACTGGAGCTTCTCAAGGCCCACGGCGTGCGATAATGATTAAGATTTCCGATAAGACCGTCGCCTGGCATGAGGGCATGACGATCAGCGACTTGCTCAACGAAATCGCTGATTGCCATCCCTATGCCGTGGTGCGCATTAATGAAACCTACGTCTCGCGGCCCAACTTTGATAAAACAACCATCCCGGATGACGCGCAGGTTTTTTTGATCCCGATGATCGCAGGAGGATAGTTGTAGATCCGGGATTTGGGACTTGGGATTGTGGATAACCAAAATTCACAATTCAATTTTCAAAATTCATTTTGAGTCTTTGCCATATTTGCAAATCACAAAAAGACGTGATATTATTAACATTAATTAATACATTGTCGATCTCTTTGGACAATCTGTAACCCGAATGATTTATTTTTCAGGGCGAATTAATTAGCGGTCCAAGTTCTGTTTAAGTTTCAGACCTTCCCGGCCGATAAAGACTCTGTAGTTTAATTATTAAGGGGAGGTAAATATATCGGGCAGAAATTAATAAGTGCTGATGAGGAAAATTGGTTTTAGGTCGAACTAGAGTGAGCAGCGGCTTATTTAGCAGGGCTTACCCTTTGATTTCTCATGAAATCCCTTGACTTATCGACAAGAATATAATTTAGTTTAGTTATCAGTCTGAGGTTCAGTTAATCCTGATTTTAATTCTCGTTAAGTTAAGCTATAAGGTTGGTCCCGTATGTTTGTCATGAGTAATTTATTAGCCGCCGTTGCCGAAGTATTGAATTGGGTACTTAACATTTTCATGTGGATTGTAATCGCCCGTGCGATTCTGTCATGGGTAAACCCGGATCCATATAATCCGATCGTGCGCTTTATTCACAATGTGACCGAGCCCGTACTTTACCAGATTCGAAGGAGAATCCCACTGAACTTTGGCGGTATGGATTTTTCTCCGATCCTCGTTCTTTTGGCTGTGATCTTTCTGCAACGATTCGTTGTGGCAAGTTTAATTGAATTGGCCCGGACGTTGCGTTAAACAGAAAGGCAGGTGAAACCCCAATGAACCTTACCCCCCTTGATATACAGCAGCAAAAGTTTAAAACCAAATTTCGTGGGTTTGACATCCGGGAAGTGGACGCATTTCTCGAACAGTTGGCCAACGCCTTTGAAGGGCTGCAAAGAACCCACAAAGATCTGCAGGAAGAGGTTCGGCGACTTGAGCTGGAAATCCAGGGATACCGCAAGCGCGAGGAAACTTTTAAACGGGCATTGCTGAATTCTCAAAAAGTCCTGGATCAAATGAAAGACAATGCCCGTAAATCGGCTGAGCTGATTATCGCAGAAGCCGAGGTCAAGGCTGAAAAAATTTTAAACAAAGCCCATAACCGGCTGGCACAATTGCATGAGGATATATCGGAATTAAAAAGACAGCGTATGCAAATCGAAGTGCAGATCAGCTCGATAATCGAGGCTCACAGCAAACTGCTTGAAATCAGCAAAGAAGGCACCAAAGAAATGGATGAGGAGGATGCCAAGCTAAAAGTATTAAAACAAGCGAAGTAAAGCGACGATCGTCATAATTAGCCACAGAAGGACCCGGATTAGCACAGCAAAAGACCCGCCATGGGCTGCTCGTTATCAGGCTACAAACCGCGCGAGTATTCACCGGTTCAAGTGAATGAGTCAGCCTCATCGGGGTTTTGAAAACTGCGATAGCTTTTAAGATTCTGCTATATTCCCGGTAATTCCGTGGTAAATTTTTGTATAGCGATTATTTGTGTGAAGGCGGGAGTTTCGAATGGCAAAAATTGATGCGTTTTTCAAATTAATGAATGAACAGGGCGCTTCCGATCTGCACCTGGTGGCCGGTTCACCCCCGGCGCTGAGAATCCGGGGTGATATTGAACGTGTTAAATATAAAGTTCTGGATAACGATGATCTCAGGGCCATGCTTTACGAAATTGCTCCGGAGCAGAAAATTAAATTATTCGAAGAATCCGGCGATATTGATTTCGGATACGAAATCCCCGGGTTGGCCAGATATCGTGCCAATTTTTTTATGCAGAAAAATGGCGTGGGTGCCGTATTTAGAGAAATTCCCAGTGCCATCATGACCGCCGAACAGCTTGGTCTGCCGCCGGTGGTGTCGAAGTTGGCCTCCCTGCCGCGCGGGCTGGTTCTGGTTACCGGACCCACCGGAAGCGGGAAATCCACCACCCTGGCGGCGATTGTCGATGTCGCCAACCGGGTACGCAAAGATCACATTATCACGGTCGAAGACCCGATCGAATTTGTGCACACCAGTCAGGGATGCATCGTCAACCATCGCGAGATAGGTGTGCATACAGACTCATTCTCAACTGCCCTGCGCGGCGCCCTGCGTGAAGACCCGGATATTATTCTGGTGGGAGAAATGCGGGATCTAGAAACAATTTCGCTGGCAGTGGAAGCGGCATCCACCGGCCACCTGGTATTTTCCACCCTGCATACCTCCAGTGCCTACAAGACGGTCGACCGGGTGATAGAAGTGTTCCCATCCCATGAACAACCCCTCATTCGCTCAACCCTCGCCGATGGGCTGCGGGCCGTTATCGCCCAAACTCTTTTTAAGCGCATCGACCGTAAAGGGAGGGTCGTGGCGCTTGAGATCCTGATCGCCAGTCCGGCTGTTAGGAACCTGATCCGGGAAGCTAAAACCCACCAGATTCCCTCCATGATTCAAACCGGAAAAAAGTATGGTATGGTTTTGCTGGATGATTCCATCATGGAACTTTACAAAAAAGGAAGGATCAGCGCCGAAGAAGCTTACGCCAAATCAAATGAGAAAGGCCGCTTCCGACCCCTGCTCACGTCACCGCCGGCTGATTTTACGGAAGCATAGGACGGAATAAATGAAAAAACAGGAAATCGACCATATACTGGTTAGAATGCTTGACTTTCATCGGGATGTTTCCGATCTGAACTTCACGGTGGGAAAACCCATGCAGGTTGAGAGCGCGGGAGAGCTTATCCCCGTTGAAATCAAACCCAGTTTCAAAGCATTGACGCCTTTTCAGACTGAGATTCTGGCCTTGAATCTCATCAATCAGGACCGTCGTTTAACCGAAGCGCTGATGAACACGGGATCATGCGACCTCTCATACGGCTTGCCCGGTAAAGCCCGCTTCAGGGTCAATATCTTCTCCCAGGGTTCAAACATTTCCATCGTTCTGCGTAAGCTTGAGTCTAAGATTCCGACCATCGATGAACGCACGCTGCCAAAAACCATGTACACGATTGCCAAAGAGATAAACGGCCTCGTTTTTGTCACCGGCGCCACGGGATCCGGTAAAACCACCACGCTGGCAGCAATATTGGACCAGATCAACGAGACCAAATCCGTTCACATCATCACCCTTGAAGACCCGGTGGAATATCAGCATCCCCATAAAAAATCGACCTTTAACCAGCGCGAACTTGGACTGGATTTTAACAACTACGCCAGCGGGCTGCGCGCGGCATTACGGCAGGCACCCAAAGTGATACTGGTCGGTGAAATGCGTGACAAGGAAACCGTCGAAATCGGGCTCAGTGCCGCCGAAACCGGCCATCTGGTGTTGACCACACTGCATACCGTTGATGCCGGCTCGACGGTTAACCGTATCATCGGTATGTTCCCCAACGAAGATGAACGCCAGATACGGATTCGACTTGCAGATTCGGTGCGTTGGATCGTGTGTCAGCGATTATTACCGAAGATCGGCGGGGGCCGGGTGGCCACGTTCGAAATTCTGGGAACCAATATGCGGGTCCAGGACACTATTCTGCATGGGGAATCCGAAGGCAAGGGCTTTTACGATATCATGGAAACCAGCACTGCCTTTGGAATGACGACCTTTGATCAGCATCTTGTCGGCTTGTTTGAGGAAGGCCAGATCACCCAGCAAACTGCCATGACCTATGCTTCCCAGAGGGGAATTGTGGGTCGCGGAATTGATGCCATCAAAAGTTCACGGGGAGAGACCACCACTGATATCGAGAAACTGGAAATTGATCGTGCTTACAACAAAGCACTTTAAAGGCACTTATGGACATCATATGCAATAACTGTTCGAGCAAGTTTCGGATTCCCGACGAAAAAATTCCCGTCGGGCGGGTGACCAATTTACCATGCCCTAAATGTAAAGTCCGGATTTCAATAGATCCGACCAAGAAAACCGGCAGGACCATCCACGCCGTTGAGCAATCAAGGGATAACGGCGGCTATGATGCCTCCGACAAGCCATTCGATTTTATTGAAGAAGAGGGGCTGACGGCACTGTTGTGTGAACAAAATCCACTGGCCAGCAATACCATCCAAAATGCCCTGAATTTGATGGACTATCAAATCACGATCGCTGAAAATGCGAGGGATGCTCTCAAACGAATGCGGTACCACGCGTATGATCTGATCGTCGTGAATGAAAGCTTTGATACGAAGAATCCCGACTCCAACGGAGTCCTGATTTATCTGGAACGTCTGTCCATGGCGGTTCGTCGTAAATTATTTGTTGCCATGGTCAGCAACCGATACCGCACGATGGACAACATGATGGCATTTCATTCCAGTGTCAATCTTATCATCAACACCAAAAACCTTGAAGATATCGGCAAAATATTAAGCCGCGGCATCACCGATACCGAATTGTTTTACCGCGTCTTCAAAGAAACCCTCAAAGAATCGGGCCGTGCATGAGAGTAGTTCATTGAGTTGATTGGTTTTACGTAGTAGATTGAGTTTGCTGCAAGGTGCAGTTTATAAGGTTTACGGCGCAGGGTGAAAGATCGACGGCAGCGGACAAAAAGCATAAAGAAGGTGAATCCATTTAAAACGGCAAAACCAAATCGAACCATTTCGAGTTCCGCATAGTGTATGCCGAATTCCGATTTAAATCAATTCTGATCGCTGATTGTCAATCAGCCCCGAAGGCCTGGCCGAATATGCCGCAAGAAAAACGATATACCTGCAGCGACTACCGTGAAGAGATGCGTTTAATTGGTTTAAAGAAGCGCCTGAACGAAGAGACTTTGAGCCAGCTCGACAAACAAACCATCGAAGCAGAAATTGCCAAACTGGAAAAAGCCTTGCAACTGGATTAAAATAGTCGCGAAATAAATTCTTTTAATTTAATTCGAAACCCGCATCCGCCCTTCCGAATTTACCGCATTCCGAATTCACACTTCCCCTGAGTTAACAATCGCATCAACAATTCTAACCGTTGGCAGTGTGCCGGCCACATCGTGGACCCTTACGATGTGGGCGCCGTTTAAGATGGCGACGGCGACGGCAGCCTGGGAGCCGCTCTCGACGAGGGGCAGGTCCGGCGGTATATCCTTTTGATGGGTTTCTTTTAAAATCTTGCGAATGAAAGATTTGCGGGAAGCTCCGACCAGAATCGGGGTGCCTAATGAATGAAAAGCCTGCAGGTGCTTGATCAGCAACAGATTGTGTTCAACCGTCTTGCCGAAACCAATGCCGGGATCCAGAATTATTTTATCCGGTGCAATCCCCAGGTTTTGGGCCCTTTTAGCGGCATCTGCCAGAAAGCCCCGGATCTCCGTGATCAGATTATCATAACGGGGTGACTTCTGCATGCTCTTGGGGTCCCCCAGCATATGCATCAGGATCACCGGGGTATCAAATTCGACCGCAACAGCTGCCAGCCCGGGATCAAAGCGCAAGGCCGCCACATCGTTGATGATCGCGGCCCCGGCTTCAAGCGCCCGTCGGGCTACTTCGGCTTTGGTTGTATCAATGGATATTGGGATTGATAGGCGTTGGGCAAGTTTTTCGATCACCGGCACAACCCGGCGGATTTCTTCTTCAATGGGTACCGGATCTGAAAACGGTCGCGTGGATTCACCGCCGATATCGATAATGGCGGCGCCTTCGGCCGCCAGTTTTACACCCTGTGCCACGGCCGCATCGCAATCGAAAAAATGACCGCCGTCCGAGAATGAATCCGGTGTCACGTTGACGACCCCCATGATGCAGGTTTGCCGTCCAAGCGACAGGGTGTAATTTGACCAAGACAGATGATATGTTTTGCGGGCCTTCATCGCATCAGGTCGGTTCGGAGGCGGCCTGTTTTTCCTGGTCTGGATCCTCAAGCTTAATGGAAGGAAGTTTGATACCGGGTCTTAAGGCCAAAATCAGTTCATCAAGTTCTTTGCCCATGACGGTTTCTTTTTCGAGCAGTTCTTCCGCCAATTTGTGAAGAATGTCCAAATTTTCCTTTAAAACATCCGTGGCACTTTGATAGGCATCATTGATCAGCCTGTTTATCTCATCGTCAATCTTCTGAGCCGTGGCTTCCGAGTAATCCCTGTGCTGGGCGATTTCCCGTCCCAGAAACACCTGCTCTTCACCTTTGCCATATGCCAGCGGGCCCAGTTTTTCACTCATCCCCCAGTTTCGGATCATTGTCTGGGCCAGGTCGGTGGCCTGTTTGATATCATTGGCGGCCCCGGTGCTGATGCGGTTAAAAATAATCGCTTCTGCCGCACGGCCACCGAAGGCCACCGCCAGCTCACTTTCAAGCTGGTCCTTGAATCTGAAATCGCGCTCTTCGGGCAAAAACCAGGTGATGCCGGCAGCACGACCTCGGGGCACAATGGTAATCTTGTTGACGACATCGGTTCCGGGTAAAAAGCGGGCAACCAGTGCATGTCCGCCTTCATGGTAGGCGGTAACTTTGCGATCTTCCTCCTTGATCACCTTGGATTTACGCTCCAGACCCATATAGACTTTGTCTTTTGACTCTTCAAAGTCGATCATCTCAATCTTTTCTTTATCGCGTTTGGCCGCCAGCAAAGCCGCCTCATTGACCAGGTTCTCCAGATCGGCCCCGGAAAAACCGGGCGTACCTTTGGCCAGAAAAAGAGGATTGACATCCGGGGCGATGGGTGTTTTTTTCATGTGAACCCTGAGAATTTTTTCACGGCCTTTTATATCCGGCATGGAAACCACAACTTGCCGATCAAATCGTCCGGGGCGCAGCAAAGCCGGATCCAGTACGTCAGGCCGGTTGGTGGCCGATATCAGAATAACGCCTTCATTGGATTCAAATCCGTCCATTTCGACCAGAAGCTGGTTGAGGGTCTGTTCTCTTTCGTCATGACCGCCGCCCAGCCCCGCACCGCGATGCCGTCCCACGGCATCGATTTCATCGATGAAAATAATACAGGGTGCATTTTTCTTACCCTGCACAAACAGGTCCCGTACACGCGATGCCCCCACACCGACAAACATTTCAACGAAATCCGAGCCGCTAATACTGAAAAAAGGTACACCGGCCTCCCCCGCAATGGCCCTTCCCAGAAGGGTTTTCCCGGTACCCGGCGGGCCCATCAAAAGAACACCTTTGGGAATTCGGCCGCCCAGCCGGGTAAATTTCTTGGGATCTCTAAGAAAATCAACAATTTCACCCAGCTCCTCTTTGGCCTCGTCGATGCCGGCCACATCTTCAAACGTAACTTTTTCTGATTGATCGGACATCAGCCGTGCCCGGCTCTTACCGAACGACAGAGCTTTACCGCCACCGGCCTGCATCTGGCGCATGAAGAATATCCAGACACCGATTAGCACCAGCATCGGAAACCATGAGACCAGCACTGACATATACCAGGGATTCTCGGCGGGAGGCTTCGCGCTGATGATGACACCTTTTTTGCGCAATATATTGATGAGATCGTTGTCCGGAGGGGCATAGATCTTGAAACGGTTGCGGCTGGTATCGGTAACCAGCAGTTCCTGGCCCTGGATCACCACCTCGGCTATTCGCTCACTCTCAACCATTGACAAAAACTCGGTGTAGCTAATGCTGGTTTCGACCATATGCTGCTGACTGAACAGATTGTAGAGCATGACCATCATCAACGTGATGACCAACCATAAAGCCAGATTTTTATAAAACGGATTCAAATGTGATAACCTCCTGGGCTAAAAGTATTGAAGATTGACGATTGAGTATTTACGGTAGTCGCTATAGTCCATCGCTTTGATTATATTCTAAAATTGATCCGCCGGAGGCGGACCTTAAATATTCATTCTTCAATCAACAATATTCAATTTGTTTATAAGTATCGTGTATCTTGGATAAAATATCAAGCATCAAGTTTATGGACTATGATTTATAAGCAAATTTAATCATTATAGCGCATTAAGCAAGCAAAAGTTCGGCTTTGAGGATGCGCCTGGTTGCGGATACGACTTTGACACAATTGTCAATTCGATGACCGGCAATCCAGATAATTTTATCGCCGCTCAACAGCAGCGGGCAGATCCGACGCTGGGGCCCGGGAACTTTATTGTCAATAAAAAATTTCTGTACCTTTTGGGTGCCGTTTAGGCCCAGGGGAGAGAACCGGTCGCCCGGTCGTGGATTACGCACGACCAGCGGAAATTGCACAGAATCCAAGTCCAAAAAGGCCCGGTCTTTACCGGCAGTGTTGAAACCGGGCACATCATCGACTGCAATTTCAGAAAGCTTGAGGGTTGCGCCGGTTTCTTTAATGGATAAGACGCCCGGACCGGAAATCGTATACTCATAATCAATCACAGACGGTTGGGCGGATCTGTCCGGGTGAGCCGGAGAAAGACGTTTCACTTTGGTGATCGTCAGATCAGTATCCTTTAATACAATCTGAATTCCGGCGGGCAAGTTCAGGCAACCCACGTCCGGGCTTTTATCGATAAGGGCCAGCACCGCATCGATATGCAGCAGGGTGATGCGCCGCAGATCCTTTTTAACTGACAGAATCGCCTTTCTCACAATCCGCCTTTTGGCCGCGGTCTGCAGGTCTTTAAACCGGCCGAGGTCCAGACTGACGGTATCGGGTCCCTTGATCGAGACACATTGGTTGAACTTGGCAGCGAGTACATTTTCAAACCATTGATCCTCAGCCCGCATGATGGTTCCAAGCCGGTTGAGGGTGTCAATGATTCCGGGATTATATGATTTTTCCAGCTCAGGAATTAAATCGTGACGAATCCGGTTGCGCCGGAAGGACAGGTCCGCATTGGATGCATCGATAACAAAATGCATTTTTTTTTCAGTGATATATTCAATAATATCGGATCGTTTAAGATGAATTAGCGGCCGTATGATTTTCCCGTCCCTGACCGGAACAATCCCGGACAGACCCAGTGGTCCGCTGCCGCGCAGCAGATTCATCAGCACCAGTTCGGCATTATCATTGCCCTGGTGCCCGACGGCAATTTTATTGAAGCCGTATCGGAGAGCAATCTCTTTGAAAAATCCATACCGGATCTTGCGCGCCGCTTCTTCCAGGGAAAGGTGCGCGCTTTGCTGAAAGTGAAGCACATCTTTTTTTTCAGAATAGCAGGGCACACCGTGTCGTCGGGCAAAATCAGCAACGAATTCGGCATCACGGTCCGAGTCTATCTTGCGCAGGCCGTGATTCAAATGGGCGATCGCCAATCGCAGACGATATTCCGGGGCCAGGGTGTGCAGCACATGCGCCAGAGTAACCGAATCCGGCCCCCCGGAAACAGCGATCAGAACGGAATCGCCCGCCGCCAGCATCCGATGGGTTGCAATCGTCTGCCTCACAGTACGGAGGATCCTTTTTTCAACTTTCCGGTTTGACCTGTCTTTGCCGGGTCCCATAAATTGCACTCATACCCCAATTGAGTCAAAATCAATTTCAGATCCTCAACAATACCTGATTGAGCATCTGCAAGTCAACTATCACGGAATATCGAGTGTCGAAGGCCTTTATTGGGACAAATCAGCCTCTGCATCAACCAGCGGCAAATCTGAATCCCGAACCTTGAACCCTGCGTGCCGCGGCGAAGCCCTTGAGGCGAAGACGGGAACCTCTGAACCTCTAAACCGTTAATATTTTTCTTGCAAAAAATGCATTATGGCGTATTTTAGTCTCTGGTTGTGCTAGGCGGGGAGCTAGCGGTGCCCTTTTCCCGAAATCCGCTTTACGCGGGGCTGAATTCCCGCCCGAGGATCTTATACTTGGATAACTTGGGCCATTTTGGTCGGACACCACGCAACAGACGGTCTCGAACCTCGTCAGGTCCGGAAGGAAGCAGCGATAAGTGATGCAGTCTGTGTCGTGGATCGATCCCGATCTGCATAGTGGGCTAACGCCTCCAAAAAAGATTCAAAGGTGGGTGCACAACCACTCTTTTGAATTCGGAAGGTGGAATTATTCGATTTATGATTTTGGATATCGGATTTTAGATTTAAAGTTCTGTCATGGCCGTGCCACACGGTGCGCCCTGGACCTTAGACCCAATTTTTTTGCCCTGCACCTTCAACCGTCTATCATCCACGCGCAACTCGAAGAATCCAGTATCCAGCAGCCAGTATCCAGCATCGAGTTTCGAGTATCCAGTATCGCACATCCATAGTCGGGCACACCGTCGAGGGAAATTCAGAACATGAATTGCGGAAATCATCTGAGTCATAACCATCCAGTTTTTCCTATAAAACCTTAATATTACCACCTTGACAACGTTTCAACTGGTATTATTTTTCAGGTCGACTGTTACAACCCAAACCGACCGGGAGATAATTTATAGGAATGTCACAAAAAAAAGAAATCAAAATTCGAACTGACTCTGAGCAAGCCGATAAAAAAGGCAAGGCTGCCGAAGCCGTCGAGAAAGATATGCCGGACCTGAAATGTGAGCCGGAAAAGGCCGACAATGATCAGGCTGATGACCCCATGGCGGTCCTGGCCGAAAGGCTTAAATCCAAAGAGCTGGAAGCCCGGGACAATTACGACCGCCTCTTAAGGGTTTCGGCTGAGTTCGAAAACTATAAGAAACGCGCCTCCCGGGAGATGGAAGAGTTTAGAAAGTATTCCAACCAGTCCCTGATAAAAGAGATGCTTTCTGTGGTGGACAATCTGGAATTGGCCATAAACTCGACCAACGGTCATAAAACCATCGACAAGAGTCTGTTGGATGGCCTGGAAATGACCTACAGAGAGATATTGAAGGTTTTTGAAAAGTTTAACGTCACACCCATTAGTGCCAAAGGGCAGGCGTTTGATCCGACCTATCATGAAGCGGTAATGCAGGAAGAGACCGATGAAGTTGCAGAAAATACGGTTACCAATGAGCTGCAGAGAGGTTATTTGATTCATGACAGATTGCTTCGGCCTGCAATGGTGGTGGTTGCCAAGTCCAAAGATAAGAAGGATAATTCAAATCCTTAATTGGAAGGTTTTGAAATCGCCTCAAGAAATAAAATATAGTTGATATAAAGTTTAAGGAGGGTAGAGACATGTCAAAGGTAATCGGAATCGATCTCGGTACCACAAATTCATGCGTTGCGGTTATGGAAGGCGCCGATTCAACCGTGATCACAAATCCGGAGGGCGGACGGACAACGCCTTCAATCGTGGCCATTAACGAAAGTGGTGAGAGGTTGGTCGGGCAAATCGCAAAACGTCAGGCAATCACGAATCCTGAGAACACCGTATTCGGCGTTAAAAGACTGATCGGTCGCAAATTTGCTTCCAAAGAAGTTCAGGATGACATCAAAATTCTGCCTTTCAAAATTGAACAGGCCGGCAACGGAGACATTCGCATCAATATAAGAGGTAAACAGTACAGCGCAGCGGAGATATCCTCCTTTATCCTGGCAAACATTAAAAACACAGCCGAGCAGTATCTCGGAGAAAAAGTAACCGATGCGGTCATTACCGTTCCGGCATATTTTGATGACAGCCAGCGTCAGGCCACCACGGATGCCGGCAAAATTGCCGGCTTAAATGTTTTAAGAATCATTAATGAGCCCACGGCTGCGTCCCTGGCTTACGGACTGGACAAAAAAAAGGAGGAAAAGATTGCTGTTTTCGATCTCGGAGGCGGCACATTTGATATATCAATTCTTGAAATCGGAGAAGGTGTCTTTGAGGTTAAATCCACCAATGGCGATACCCATCTGGGTGGTGAAGACTTCGACCTGCGGCTGATCAATTATCTGGCCGATGAATTTACCAAAGACCAGGGTATTGATTTAAGGAGCGATAAGATGGCGCTGCAGCGTTTGAAGGAAGCCGCAGAAAAAGCCAAAATGGAGCTTTCATCTTCAATGGAAACCGATGTCAATCTTCCCTTCATTACCGCCGATGCCAGCGGACCCAAGCATTTGAATATCAAGATCACCCGGGCCAAGCTTGAATCATTGGTGGAGGAACTGCTGAACAAATTGGAGAACCCGTGCCGGACGGCGATCAAAGACGCCGGATTATCGACCAAGGATATCGATGAAGTTATCCTGGTGGGCGGCATGACCCGTATGCCGGCGGTACAGGCACGGGTCAAAAGCATTTTCGGCAAAGAGCCCCATCGGGGCGTCAACCCCGATGAGGTTGTGGCCCTCGGCGCCGCCATTCAGGGCGGGGTCTTGAGAGGCGACGTCAAAGATGTTCTGTTGCTGGACGTCACGCCGCTGTCCCTGGGAATCGAAACTCTCGGCGGGGTGATGACCCGGCTGATCGAAAAAAACACGACGATTCCGACCAAAAAAAGCCAGACCTTTTCAACAGCTGCCGATAATCAACCCGCAGTTTCTATTCACGTGCTGCAGGGCGAACGTGAGATGGCCGCCTACAACAAAACATTGGGACGATTCGAACTGGTCGGCATTCCACCAGCTCCCCGCGGGATACCTCAGATTGAGGTGACCTTCGACATTGACGCCAACGGAATTGTGAATGTTTCGGCCAAGGATCAAGCCACCAGCAAAGAACAATCCATTCAAATTACCGCATCCTCCGGCTTGTCCAAGGAAGAAATTGACAACCTGGTAAAAGATGCCGAAGTGCACGCTGAAGACGACAAAAAGAAACGGGAACTGGTTGAAGCTCGCAATCAAGCAGACACGCTTATCTACTCAACCGAAAAATCCATCAAAGAGCTGGGCGACAAAGTCGGCAGCGACACCAAAAGCAAGGTTGAAGAAGCGGCTGCCGCTCTGAAAAAAGCCATTGAAGGCGAAGATACAGAGGAGATTAAACGCCTTAGCGAAGAATTGACCAACGCTTCCCATAAGCTGGCGGAGGCCATGTACCAGCAGGCTTCGGCCGCCGGGCAGCAGGCAGGTCCCGGCGCTGAATCCGGCGGACAGCCCGGTGGTGCAGCCCCGGACGAAGACGTTGTCGATGCGGATTTCGAAGAGGTGAAAGAAGAAGATAAGAAGTAGCCGTTGCCTTGTCAGGCTCGAAAATCCCGCGATGTTTGTTCAAGCCGCGGGATTTTTTTTTGAAGATTACAAAGAACAATCTGCTACCCTGATACATTGTTGCCAGGGCGGACTAATCAGGAAATGGACAATTACCAAAAGATTATTAAGGAAAATCTGGCCCGGCTTTACAAAAAAATGCCGGATTGTCTGGATCACCTGCTGCCGGGGCAATATCGAGACGACCGGATAATTCTGAAAGCGTTCGGAAACTTTTACCGCATCGGACCGGATAAAATTACTGTCGGCGACAAAACCGAAACCGGTGTAATCGGTATTCTGATAACTCTGTATGCGCTGCATGCCAATGCGCAATCTTGCATTCCCACACCTTATAAGGCATACCGGGAACTTCCCAGCAGCATGCCGTATGCCGCTGCATTTACCAGTCACGCGGAGCATATCCTAATACCTCATATTGGGAAAATTGAAGATAACCTCGATCTGATTATCCAAGCACTGAACGGAGAGCCCGGCATCGGCAGTGAGGGCGGCGATTTCTCCTTTGTAGTCCGCCCCTTCCCGAAAATCAAATTAAATTATGTTTTCTACCTGGCCGATGATGATTTCCCCGCTTCGGCAACATGCCTTTTTTCCAATAACGCCCTGTCTTTTCTGCCCATCGACGCCCTGGCCGATACGGGAGAATACACTTCAAAAAAGATCATTGATCTAATTTCATAATAAAGACGAATACATTATCTACATATGAGCCAGTGTATCTTTACAACTGCTGCACAGTAGTTACTATATAAACAAGTTTATTAGATCCGCATAGCTTAGAGAGGAGATATAGGATGGAAGTCAAAAAAGTGCTGTGGCCGACGGATTTTTCAAGCAGTGCTGAAAAAGCCCTGCCTTACGTGACCGATCTGACCCAAAAGTACGGCGCCGAAATCCATGTCCTTTATGTAATCGAAGACATTGCCCATCACGATTCCTGGTACGGAGATTTCGATAAATCCCATGTCGAAAAACTGATGGAATGGGCGGAGAAATCAGCCCAAAAGCGACTTGAACAGGTCTGTCAAAAATATTTAAACAGCTGCCCCTTGTATATTAAACATATTGCGGTGGGGGATCCGGCCCGGGAGATTCTGAAACTGATCGACGAAGAAAAAGTGGACCTGGTGGTAATGGCCAGCCATGGCAGTCAGGGTGATTTTCGTTTCGGCAGTGTGGCCGAAAAAGTCTTGAAAAATTCGCCGGTGCCCGTCACGACGATTCCGATCGAACCGGAATAAAGTAGGATGTGGGTTCCAAGTTGTGAGTCATAAAAAATATGGGCTGAAAAGTTTAACGCATAACCCGGGACTTGAATAATCCCAAATTTCAAGCACCAAATTACAAACAATACCCAAGCAGCAATATTCAATGACAGAAACACGCCTTGTTTGGTATTTTGAATTTAGGTCATTGGGATTTGTTATATTAAGATTCCGCTTCACTGTTCTTGAGCTCAAGGCCTTGGGAAGCTAGCAAAGCCCACCCAACCCGACAGCGTGTGTTTATCCTCCCGACGTCTGGGGAAATGCCGTATTGGCGTACAGATATTCCATTTTTTCCTTGTGTTTCAACTCCTCGTTGGCCATTTTCAGCAGCATGGTCTTCAAATCGCTGTCGGCGTGCATATTTGCGAGTTCCAGGTAAAACTGGTGCGACCGGGCCTCCCGGTGAGCGGCGACCAGATAAACATCCTCGCTCGACGAATTCTGTGAGATTTCCGGTTCTTCTAAATACTCAGCGAGTTTGTATTCGACCACATCGGCCATCCTTAAAGCATCCGTACCGTATTTTCCTTCTTTGTAGCTGACAAGAAAGGCTTTGTGTTTCTTTTCTTCTGCGGCGATAAACTCGACCGTATCTCTCACGTTTGCATCTTCGACCTTGTGGTAAATGTCCATGTAAAAATCGTAAGCCACCTCTTCCCGCTGAATCGCCATATTTAAAATTTCCGCAACCGTTTTTGACATGATCGACCTCCTTTGCAAATTATATAGGATGCTCTAACCTAAGACAGGATTCAAAAAGAGGCAACACAATTTTTTCTATTGTCAGGATAAAAATAACTTTTGTCTCGACAACCAAACCATTAGGCATTATGGAAGAGATATGATTGTTTATGACGGAATTTACCGGCTGCCGAATGGGTCGGATCAGCGTCGCAAGCCGAGATCACAATGGGTGTACGCCTGGCAGGTTCGGATTATTAATTTAGACCTGAGTCAACCGACTGTTAAACATATAAAGCCGATGGTTGTCGCCGTCAACCAGACCGGCAGCAAGCCCTGTTTGACGAGTTGCGCGGAAAGCATCGGCAAAAAAATCAGCCGCGATTTCAGCCTGGATATTTCCCGCGTGCTCTGGGTTGAGCAGTTCCCGCATAATCCAAAACACTGGTATGTGGCAGAATTTAAACCGAAATCCAGTTTCGGTCCGGATGTCAGTTATCATATCCGCTGGCGACCCATACGGCCGAAGGAAATCGACATCATCAACCCGTTTATTTCTGAGAAAGGTCTTTCATAATGGATCAGAAGACGATACTGACAACGGCGATATTGGATGCTTTCGAAGACGGCATTTATGTCATGAATCAGGATCTTGTTGTTGAATATATGAATAGTGCCATGATCGCCGAATTTGGCGACGGCATCGGCAAAAAATGTCACCAATTGCTGAATCAATCTGCCGATAAGTGCCCCTGGTGCCAGTCGGATGAAGTCTTTAAGGGCAATACCGTGCGCCGCGAAGTACATGTACCGCTGGTTGATAAGACATACTATCTAATTGAAATACCCTTCGAAAATGATAACGGCACCATATCCAAGTTAAGTATTTATCGCGACATTTCGGAAAGAAAAAGGCGCGAGCAACGGCTTCACGCCTCCCAGGAAGACTTCAAGAATCTATTCGAACACATGGTAACCGGCGTTTTCATTAGCAGCAAAGAGGGAAAATTTTTAAACGCCAACCAGGCCCTGCTGGATATGCTGGGTTATGAAAGCAAAGAAGAGTTTTTGAATATTGATCTTCCCCAGGATCTTTACGTCAGACCTGAAGACCGGGATACGTTTAAGGAAATGATGGAGCGCAACGGTCGTGTCATCGATTACGAAGTCGAGTTCAAACGCAAAGACGGCAGCACCATTCCGATTCTGTTAACCGGCCATGCCCGCTATGATCAGCAGGGCAATATAATCGGATACGAGGGGCTGAATGTTAATTTATCCCAGCGAAAATTGATGGAAAAAGAGCTGAAGGAAGCTTACGATTTCATGAATAAAATCGTTCAAAGCTCCCCGGATTCCATCACGGCCACCGACATGAAAGGTAATATCCTGATCTGGAACCATGCCGCTGAAGAAACATTAGGGTATAAGGCCAGTGAAGTTATCGGCAAAATGAACATTCGTATGATTTATCCGGAAGGCGTGGCCCGCAAAGTCATGCAAAGACTTAGAAGCGACGCATACGGCGATGTCGGTCGGCTGAATTCCTACCCGATGGTGTATGTTAGACGGGACGGCGAAGTTGTCGAGGGCAACCTGTCGGCGGCCATCATTTACGACGCCAACGGAAAGGAAATTGCTTCCGTGGGATCATTTGTCGATCTGAGATATCGCCTGGAAATGGAGCGCGCCTTGCGGCACACCCAGGAGCAGCTGCTGCAATCAGAAAAACTGGCTGCCATGGGGCGCCTGACCTCCCAAATCGCTCATGAGTTAAACAATCCCCTGTACGGGATTATGAATACCCTGGAGCTGTTGAAAACCGAAATTTCTCCCGAGAATCGGCGGCGTAAAATACTGGAGATGGCGCTTTCCGAAACGGTCCGGCTCAGTGACCTGCTGCGCAAAATGCTCTCATTTTCGAAACCGGATCAGGAGGAACGGCATCCGGTGGAAATCAATTCGGTTTTGGATGAAATTCTGCTGCTGCATGAAAAGCAGCTCAAAGAAAACGACATCAATATTTCATTTAAATTGGCGCAGGGTTTAGGTCTGGTCAATGCATCCAAAAACCAGCTGCGCCAGGTTTTTTTGAACATGGTGGCAAACGCCAGAGATGCCATGCCCTCTGGCGGCACTTTATCCGTAATCACCAGTGGTGACAGCGATCAGGTTATCGTAGAATTTGCCGACACCGGCATTGGCATCAGAAAAGAAAATATTGACAAAATATTTGACAGTTTCTTTACCACCAAAGGCGAGATCAAAGGGGTGGGGCTGGGGCTCTCGGTCTGTTACGGCTTCATCCAGGATCACGGCGGGGATATCGAAGTTAAGAGCCAGGAAGGCGTTGGGACGACATTTATCATTACGCTGCCGGTGCATGAACCCGTCGTGTCTGAAAAGGAGGAAACGGTGTAGAAAGTTAACACTGAAATGCCTAAAATTAAAGACGCAGCAAAGCGACACCATTACTTTAGGCATTTTCCCGCTTTACCCGCGTTAGGTTTTAAGCCCGAGTAGTTTCCGTGCCTCTTCCGGCGTTGCAACTTCATACCCGATCTGATGGATAAGAGACACGATTTTCTCAACCAGCTCCGCGTTGGTCGCAGCTGCCTTGCCCGGTGCATAATAGACACTGTCTTCAAACCCGACCCGTATGGCAGCGGCCCCCATGGCAAGGGCCGCAGCCAGCAGTGAAAAATCCTGCATGCCTTCATGAACAACTCCCCAGGGAGCAGGTACGGGCAAACTTGATGTCAGGAAATGCAGGCTGTTCGGGTTGGCCGGCAAGGCATAATGAAAGCCTAACGGGAATCCAAATGTAAACGGGGGTTTCAATACCTTTTCTTCCACCAGTTTGGCCACGGCCGTCAGCATGCCCGCCTCAAAAATCTCCAATTCAGGAATGACATTGGTTTCTGCCATGCGGCGGGCCCAGTAGCGGATATCCGGCAACCGGTTTATATAGACGTCTTCACCGAAATTTACCGAACCCATGTTAAGTGATGCCGCTTCGACCCGCGGGTCATTCAGGGCCACGCAGCGCTCCTCCAGGGAAAGTGATGACAGGCCTCCGGTCGAGCCCTGAATGATAATGTCAGATGATTCTCTGATCAGATCAAGGGTTCGTGAAAACCAGGTTAAATCTTCGGTCTGGCTGCCTTTGTCATCCCGTACATGCAAATGGACAAAGCTGGCACCGGCGCGGGTGCAGTCAATAACCTCCCGGGCGACTTCTTTCGGTGCAAGCGGATTAATCGACGGCGGTTCTATATTCTTGCCCACCGGTGCCACAGCCACAATGATTTTTCTGTTTTTAATAGAATCCATATTCGTCTGTTTCCTTGAGTCTGTTATTTTTATTAAGATTGATTGAATTGCTGTGTTGCTTAGGTCAATTCAAGACTCTGCGGAAAATTATTCCGAAATCCGCAATCAAATATCTCTGTTTCGGTCTCTTCTTTTGCCCTATGCGCTATGCTCTTTGCCCCGTTCGTTTACTCGTTTACAACTTTTGTAATCCTCACAATATCCGGATCCGTAAACTGATCCAGCGCATCCCGCGCGATGGTTGAAAAACTGTACATCACCGCGCCGCCTTCCCGGGCTTGAAACCAGTGCTTTTCTCCCGGGGCAAGGGTTAATTGATCGCATGGCTTCATAACAATTTCTTGGCGCATACGATAGCAATCGTCTTTGCCTTCCACGATAAACCCCTTCTTAAAGGTGTCTTCACCGGCCACATAGAAATAGACCGTACCGGCGATCACCCGGATCGTTTCCTCCTTACCGGGGTCGTCATCGACCGGCGGGTGCCAGTGCTCGGGCTCGGTCTGATTGGGCAACATTGCCAACACCTTGACGCTGATCCGATCGGTTTGAACCAGGGTAAGCACCTGAACCCCTTCTTTTTCAAGATTGCTCAAACCAAAATCCACGACTTCGATACTGTCGGCTTCCGCATCCGTGATGGTTATTCCCGCCTGCCGGATCATTTCTGCGGCTTGCTTTTGAGCGGCCGTTTGTTGTTCTATAGTGATCAATGTTCGCTACCTCCAAGAGTTAAGCGTTTTGGAATTTGTATGTTTTACAGTGTAACGATTTTTAAAGCTCTCCGCAGTGCGCCGCCGACTTCATATAATGCTTCTTTGGCTTTGTCCAAACGTGCGGTCATTCGGATAAAAGCATGAATCATTCCCGGATAACGCGACAGCGTTACGCTCACGCCTGCCGCCTGCATCCTTTTGCCGTAAGCTTCGCCTTCGTCTCTCAGGGGATCATACTCGGCGGTAACGATCAAAGCCGGTGGAAGATCACTGAGATCATCGGCCCGTAAAGGAGAAACATAAGGGTTGTTTGCTTCACCTTCATCTTCAATAAAGTGGTGCCAGAACCATATCATAAGATCCCGGGTCAGCATGTAGCCTTCCTTATTTTCTTGATATGAAGGCGTGTTGAAACTGCAGTCGGTGATTGGGTATATGAGAACCTGGAAATCGATGCGGGGCGCTTTGCGATCACGCGCCATCAGTGCTACAACTGCTGCCAGATGGCCCCCGGCACTGTCTCCTCCCACAGCGAGACGATTGGAATCTGCCTGAATCACATTAGAATTTTCAGCCACCCATTTTGCGGCCGCGTAGGCATCTTCTACCGCGGCCGGATACCGATGCTCGGGAGCCAGCCGATAATCGACCGACACCACCAGACAGCCGCTTGTATTTGCAAGTGCATGGCATACCCCGTGATGGGTATCAAGATTGCCGATTACCCAGCCGCCGCCATGGAAATAAACAAGCACCGCAAACGGCGGATCGCCCTCAGGGTAGTAGAGTCGGATAGGGATTTCACCATCCGGACCGGGTATGTTGCGATTTTCTAACCTTTTGACAGACAGCATCGGATCGACAGGTGGCGCAAGGCTCAGCATTTGCTTTCTGGCCGCGTCCGGTGACAGATCCTGATAGGCAGGCAGTCCGAGCGCTGCAGTTTCTTGCAGGATTTTTTCAACTTGCGGATCAAGTGGCACGAGCTATTTCTCCTTAAATTTAACGTGATTTGTTTTGACTCGAAAATTTCTTGATTATCCTCTGGGGTCTTTCACGAGTTATGGTGAAATGCCGGAGCGTGTCAATAGTTTTTTGCCTAATCTCAACTTGCTGACAGTTTGAGATTGGAAATAATTCTTGACAAGCCGCTTCTATAACAGTATTGAATTTTGAATACAAAATTCAAAATTCAATCTTAACAAAAGAGTCCGGCAAATGATTAATCTCGGCGCAGAGCATGAGAATCTTGACCAGAAGGTCTATTCGATACTTAAAAATATGATCATTGAGCGCAAGCTTTTACCCGGTCAAAAAATTCCCCAGGAAAAATTAGCCCGGGATCTTGGGATCAGCCGCACGCCGTTGATTGGCGCTCTGAAGTTTCTCGAGCAGCAAAAGCTGGTTGAATCCGTTCCTCGCAGAGGTTTTTTTGTAAGATTATTCAGCAAAGAAGAGATGGTTTATATTTTCGAGCTGCGTGAAGTATTGGAGGGACTGGCTGCCAGACGGGCGGCTTCCAAAATAACCGATCCTCAGATAGTCGAGCTAAATGGCTTTTTCCAATCCTTTGTCATTCAAAAAAATATTTTAGATTACAAAGGCTATGCTCATGAAGACCGGCGATTCCATAATTTTGTAATCGATGTCGGTGCCAAAGAGTTTTTAAAGGGTATTTTGCTGACGACCAATATTATCAGCTTCAGCTATCAGGTTCTGCATACCGAAGGCCTGGTCAGACCGCCCAATGAAACGATTGGAGAGCATCTGGCGGTAATTGAGGCAATCAAAGAAAGAGATTCCGAAGCCGCCGAAAATTTAATGCGTCAGCATTTCAAAAAATCTCTTGCCTATCTCAAACGGGAAATTTACGGAGAGGGGAAAAAAGTAGTTTAAAACACCTGCCGTTGAAAACAGGACAAGCTTGATGAAGGGAGGGATGCGAGTCAACAGTAATTTAAATGTATCTGGCCTTTAACAACGGGGGACCGCATGGTCCTGAAACCAAAACGTAAAAACATAGGAGGAGGGTTTACAATGAAAAAGACTCTAATTTTTTGTATGATAGTTCTGCTGGCCGTTACGACCGGCGCTTTTGCCAAGAGTTTTCCCAAAAGAGACATCACCAACGTGGTCGTCTGGGGAGCCGGTGGCGGAACCGATACCTGCAACCGGATCATCAGCGCCGAAATGGCCAAATTTCTAGGGGTCAATATCAATGTCATTAACAAAACCGGTGGGGTCGGAGGTTCCGTTGGCATGAATTTCGGCTATTCGCGAAAACACGACGGGTACACGTTGACCGGTCTTTCTGAGTCGAACGTTACCGCCGGCGTCCAGGGTGGTTGGGATAAAAAATTTGATGTATGGGATGTATTCATCGTTGGCGGATCGCCGGACGTGATCTCGGTGACTCCCGATACGCCCTACAAGACACTCAAAGACCTGATCGAAGCGGCCAAAGCGAACCCGAAGGGCATCAAAGCTGCTGCCAGTGCGGCCGGCTCGATCCATCATCTCAACCTGCTGGCAGTCGAAGACGGCTCCGGCGCCAAATTCAATTTCATTCCCTACAAAGGATCTGCTCCCAGCCAAAATGCCGCTATGGCGGGCGAGGTATCCGTGGTGGTTACCTCATTGGCCGAGCAACAGCAGCTGCTGCGCGGCGGCAAATTGCGACCGCTGGGGATGTTGATCCCAGATTCATTCATGGTTGAAGGCCTGGGAACGATCCCATCCTCGTTTGATTCCTACCCCGGTCTGTCAAAATACCTGCCGATTTCTCAAGCCATCGGATTTGCAATTCCAGCAGATGTGCCGGCTGAAAACAAAGCCGTTTTAGTAGATGCCTTCAAAAAAGCAATTTCCACCGAAAAAGTCCAAAACTGGGCCAAAGAAAATTACTACCTGCTGTCCGGCAAAACCGGGGCAGAGTCAAAAGCTGTATTTGATGCACTCGAATCGAATTTTGCCTGGACCTTGTGGAACCTCAAAGCCGCCAAAGTAGATCCGGCTTCTCTGGGTATTCCCAAACCGTAAATCTGAGACACAAAAAAAAGCCGGGTGCGAACCGGTGCCCGGCTTTTAGTTTTTTGTTATCGGAAAATAATGATGAATTCTCAATTAAAGTTTGAGAACTCTAAAAAATTAAAATCGTTAGGATTCAAACAAATTAATAACCAATAACTGCGAAATCAGCATTGGCAAGAATTTTCAAAAGAAGAACACAGAATTTGTAACAACTTTTTCAGTTAAGGGTAAACTTAGCATGTTGGGAAAAGAAAACCTCCGCAAAGCTGATGTTTTTTCCGGTGCGATCATATGTTTATTCGGGCTGTGGGTGGTTCTGCAGGCTTTAAAAATGCCCATGAAAGACAGCTGGGGCGGTGTTCAGAATGTCTGGTATGTTTCCCCGGCAATTTTTCCACTGTTTATTGGCTGCATAATTATGCTGCTGGGAGGATTGCTGTGCCGAACCGCACTGAAAACCATCGGTTTTAAAGCCTTTGCCGAAACGGCTCGCTGGTTGTCGAGCAGGGCGCTATTTCATTTTTTAAACTCCATTTCAAATCTGCGATTTTACACCATTGTGGTTTTATTAGTATCGTTTGTTTTTCTGAATATATCACGCATTGATTTCTTTCTGAGTGCCCTCCTGTTTCTGACCGTGTTTATCACTGCTTTTTACTTTGATGACGCCGGGCTGCTGAGAAAACTTTTTTTCTTCTACCTGGCGGGTGTCATCGTTTTAATCCTCTATTTTTCACTCGGGCTGAATGAGCCGTTGAGCCTGGTTGTTCCTTTCCCGGCTGATATTCTGGCGCTTTGTTTTATTGTCGCATACTGTGTGTATGCATGGATGCTGATTCGCAATACTGCCGCGCTGCGCAAAAAATTCCGGACAGCGTTGATTGTCTCCATCGCTTCGCCACTGGTCGTTGGCATGATCTTTAAATACTTCCTCCTGGTGCCGATGCCGGCAGAAGGCCTCGTGGTTACTGTTATGGATTACTTCTGGTACCTTGAGTTTCTCGAGTGAAGGGAAAATGATTCAATGGTCATACTTGAACGCATCGGGTTCTACTTCCAGACTGTAGTTCACCTGGCTTCAGACCCGGTTCACATTGCTATTCTTTTTGGCTCCGTTATGTTGGGAATCATTTTCGGGGCGATGCCGGGGCTAACTTCGACGCTGGGTGTAGCGCTTTTAACCGCACTGACATACGGCATGGATACGGCCACCGCCATGGTCTGCCTGCTGTCTATTTATGTCGGTGGAACCTACGGCGGGTCCTATGCATCCATTCTGATCAATATTCCCGGTACGGCAGCTTCGGCGGCCACCGCGCTGGATGGATATCCCCTGGCCTGCAAAGGAGAAGGCGGTCGGGCCATTGGGTTGACGACCACATCATCGGCCATTGGCACGATTGTCAGCATGCTGTTTCTGGTCAGCATTTCCCCGGTAATATCTTTTTTCGCGCTTCAATTTACTTCTTTTGAATTTTTTCTCCTGGCCTTTTTCGGCATTATCATCAGTGGTACGCTGACCAGTCCGGATCTGGTCATCAAAGGCTGGATCGCCGGTTTTTTAGGATTGTTTCTGGCGTGTGTCGGTCGTGACATGCTGCAGTTTTATCCGCGATTTACTTTTGGGATTCCCGAACTGGACAGCGGTGTCGAAGTGGTGCCCGTATTAATCGGCGCCTTCGGCATCCCCCAGATCATCCAGGTCCTCAAGGATCGGTTTCGGGTCGGTGAAACCCAGAAATTCCAGAAAATTTTACCCGAATTCGGCACGATTGTCAAAAACATTCCCAAAATTATCCGTTCCGCGCTGATTGGAGTCGGTATCGGGGCCGTGCCGGGCATCGGGGAAGATATCGCCGCCTGGGTCTCCTATGGCGCCGCTAAAAACGCCTCCAAGCATCCGGAACGCTTCGGCAAAGGTGAAATCACAGCTGTTCTTTCCACCGAAGTGGCCAACAACGCCTGTGTCGGCGGCGCCATGATCCCGCTGCTCAATCTCGGGATCCCGGGCAGTCCGCCGGCTGCCATGCTGCTGGGCGCCCTTATGCTGCACGGGGTCACTCCGGGGCCGATGCTCTCCTTTGAACACCCCAATTTCATCATTGAAGTAGCAGCCATTCTGCTCCTGGCATCCATGGCGATGTGGGTGGTGGGCATGCTGCTGGCCAAACAGGTCGTCAAGGTGCTGCGCATCCCGGCCCAGATTTTTATGCCGATCATCGCCGTTTTGTGCATCATCGGATCCTATGCCCTGGGGATGAACATCTTCAACCTGTACCTGATGCTGCCCGTGGGTATTATCAGTTATTTTCTAATTGAGATGGGTTATCCCATAGCTCCACTGGTGATCGGTGTTATTCTTGGGCCCATGGCCGATGAAAACCTGCGAAGGGCCCTGATGGTTTCCCAGGGAAGTTTTTTACCGGTAATCACCCGTCCGGTGGCGCTGCTGCTTTTTCTGGTCATTGTCTGGTCAGTGCTCAGCCAGTTTTCGCTATTTAGAAAATTAAAAGACCAATTGTTTGCCCGGATCTTGCCACGCCGATTCCGTAAATCAGATACGGAGCAGGAGGGCTAATATTTTGATAGGCGTATCACCGGCTTATTTCATATCGCGCTATAGCAATGAATTTACCCCGTCCGAGGTGGCCGAGGGGCTGGCGGAAATTCGTCAGATGGGTTACGAGGGTTTTCAGCTCGAGGTGTATCATCGCAGGAATATTAAACTCTGGCTGGAAGGCGGAACGCAACTGGTTAGTCAGCGGGCGCATGATCTGGGATTAAAGCCGACCCAGTTTGTGGCCCATTTTATGATGGCGGCTTTTGCAAATTCCGCGAATTTGATGTCCGATCTCGGCCTGGCGGAGATGGAAGCGGTGCTGGATATTGTCAGCCGGTTTGAAGCATGCCGCATCATCACGGCGCCGCTGAGTGCTTTCGAGACTCAAGGGATTGCGTCAGCGCAGGATTTTCGTGGATATTTCAGTCGCTGCCTTGAAAAAATCGGCCGGATGCTTGAGATGGTCGAAACTGCCGGTTATCGCCTGGCACTTGAAATCATGCCTTTCGCAATAATCGGTGGCATCGACGGGTTTATGCGCCTCTGCGACCATCTTGGTACCGACTCCCTGGGACTGAACTTTGATACCGGCCATTCCTGGTCGGCCAAGGAGAATATCTATCTGATACCGGCCAAGCTCGGCCAACAGATTTTAGGCACCCATTTGTGTGATAATTTTGGCCATGAAAACTTATCCCTGCCTCCCGGAGCGGGGTCCATCGACTGGCCCCAAATTATGGCTGGTCTTAACGCCGCCGGTTACCGGGGATCTTTTGATATTGAAATCGTGTGCCAACCGGAGGCCGTCCGGCAGCAATACAGTGAAGGCCGCACTTATATCGAAACACTTATTGCTAAGGTCTGAATTATTTGTAATCTCTTTTACTATTGCACTTATTATTTTCAGTCAAATGAGTCAAAAATAAAATGATCATTTAATTATTTAAAATTTGGGATTACTAATTTATCCCGGCAGTTAGGAGGGTATTATGTTGAATATGGCCATTATTACCGGCTTTTTATCCAAAACCAAGGACCGTTTTCACGAATATAACAAGCCGCTGGAACTGGATCAAAAGTTCGAGCTGATGACTGAAATTGACGGCTACGACGGCGTTGAAATCGTTTATCCATATGAGGTCAGCGATCCGCAGGAAACCTCGGAACTTCTGAAGAAACATGATTTAAAGGTCGCAGCGGTCAATGTGAATGTGAAGGCCGAGCCTGAATTTCGCAATGGCGGATTGACATCCCACAATAAGGACATTCGTGAAAAAGCGGTGCGCTTCATCAAGGAAGCCAAAGATTTTGCCGCCGGCATCGGCGCCGACAAGGTCACCTGCTGCCCGCTGGGCGACGGCTATGAGTTTACTTTTCAGTATGATTATGCCCGCACCTGGAAATACCTGGTCGACACCTTCGGCGAAGCCGGGGCCCACCGGCCGGAGATCCCGCTCTTTGTCGAATACAAACCCAGTGAAACCAGGGGGCGCTGCTTTGTCGACACAGCGGCTAAGGCCCTGTGTCTGCTCAATGATATTCAAAACAAAGACATGGGGATTACCCTTGATTTCGGGCATTCCATGTACGGCAACGAAAACCCGGCTGAAGCCTTTGTGCTGTTGTCCGAAAGCCCTTACAAGGCCTATATCCACATCAACGACAACGATGGCAAATGGGATTGGGACTACTTCTGCGGCACCAAGCACTTCCTGGAATATATCGAATTTCTTTACTACCTCAAAAAATACGATTACCGGGATTATATGACTTCGGATACCTCACCCACCCGCTGGGATATCATCGGGACCTTTGAAGCAAACAGTAGAATTACCAACAAGATCTGGGGACTATTGGAGCAGATCGACAACGCGCAATTTGAGCGCCTGATTGCCGGCAACGATTACTTGAAAACCTGGCAATTTATTGAAAACAACCTATTTTCATTAAAGTAAAATCAAATTATGAATAACCCGATCTTAATCAGCACGGCTGCCTATGACGGCTATGATCTGGCGACCGCCTTCAAGGAAATCTCCCGGGTCGGTGTCGATCTGGTTGAAATTGCGTTCATCGAAGGCTACACCGATCCCTTCACCGAAGACTTTTTTAACGAACAAAATGCCGCCGGGATTACGAAACTGCTGGCCGAGCACAATTTAAAGTGCCTGTCCTTCTCAGCGCATGTGGACCTGTCCCGGGACGGGATTGTTGAGGTATTTAAAAATCGCATGGCATTTGCCCGAAAGCTCGGCTCAAAATATATCGTGTCCAACGCCGCCCGGCTGCAGAACAAAGGCCAGTTCATGCAAAATATTACGGAATTGGGGCAAGCCGCCGCCAGGTTGAATATGATTATTGTGCTTGAAAATCCGGGCGACGGCAAAGCCAATGTTATGGATTCCGGCCAACCGGCAGCAAATCTGATTGAAGCAATCGATCTGGGAAATGTAAAAGTAAACTACGACTTCGGCAATCTGTTGTCCCATTGTTTTGAAAAAATACGACCGGAAGAAGACTACCAATTTGTGCGCGATTGCGCGGCGCATTATCACATAAAAGATGTTGCCTTCGATGAGGCCGGATGGTATTTCACGGAAATCGGTAAAGGCTCCATCGATTACCGGAAAATATTAAAAGAACTGGCTGCCCTGTCGCAGCCGGTGCCGCTGTCGCTTGAAATCCCGTTAAGGATCAAACGGGCACCGGATGCCTCACCGCGCCGGGCGTCGCTGCCGGTCGATCTTGCGGAAATCCGGCGGGTAATGACAGGTTCCGTTAATTTTGTTAAACAGGTGCTATCCGGTTAAACCGGTTTTGGCCGTTGACCCGTTGGCCCGTTTAGCCGGTTCGCCAGTTAAGCCTGCAGCCTGTTATTCGGTTGTTAAGATAGATAGAATTCATCGCAAACGGGCACACCGGCGAACCTGATATCTGTTGAGCGTAAGTCAGGTAAAAGCAACGTAGTATTTTTATAACAATTATATCATTAGGAGGCAGAGACATGAAAAAAATAGCAATCGGCTGTGATCCTAACGCTTCCGGACTGAAAGAGGCCATTATCAGACATCTGGCCGGGTTGGGATATGAATGTGAAGATTACGGCAGTGATGACCCAATTTACGCCAACGTGGCCATAGATGTGGCGGAAGCCGTGGCATCCGGCAAACATGATCGCGGCATTCTGATGTGCGGCACCGGAATCGGCATGAGTATTACGGCCAATAAGGTCCCCGGCGCGTATGCGGCCCTGTGTGCGGATGCCTATTCCACCGAACGTTCGATAAAAAGCAATAACGCCAATATCATGACCCTGGGCGAACAGGTCACGGGAGTGGAGCTGGCCAAAAGCCTGGTGAGCATCTGGATGAAGGCCGAGTATGAGCCCGGCGGGCGCTCCGAACCCAAGGTCAATAGAATATACGAGTATGCCAGGGAGCACGAAAAATAATAACGGATCGGTTAACGCGTTGGCCCGTTAACCCGTTGACCCGTTAGCCCGGTGGCCCGGTGGCCCGGTGGCCCGTTATGGCTTAATATCGAATGAATACTTTTTTAACGGGTAAACCGGCAAACAGGCTCACCGGCAAACTTATCTTTATCAAACGGAGGATTCTATGAAAAAATTCATCAACGATCCGTATGATGTGGTGGATGAAATGCTGGAGGGATTTCTGGATGTCCACCAGAAATATGTCCGCAAATTGGATAGCGCCCGAACGGTGGTGCGGGCGGATGCTCCCGTGGCGAACAAAGTCGGCATCATCACCGGCGGCGGCTCGGGCCACAAACCGGCGTTTATCGGCTTTATCGGCCGGGGCATGCTCGATGCGGTGGCCGTGGGTGAGATATTTACCTCGCCGCCGCCATTGGCCTGTTTCGAAGCGGCCAAAGCGGCCAATGCCGGACAAGGCGTGTTGTTTCTTTTAGGCAATTATGCCGGCGATGTGATGAATTTTCAACTGGCGGCCGATATGGCCAGGGCCGAGGGCATTGAAGTCGAACAGGTCATCGGCACAGACGATGTGGGATCCGGTCCCAGAGAAGAGGCCAACAAACGCCGCGGTGTGGTGGGCTCCTTTCTGGCCTGGAAGGTGGCCGGCGCCAAGGCGGCCGCCGGTGGCAGTTTACAGGAATGCAAGGCGGCAGTGGAAAAAGTCAATAGCAACACCCGCACCCTGGGTGTCGCCCTTTCACCTTGCACAGTTCCGGCCAAAGGCTCACCGACCTTTACTCTGGCCGAAGACGAAATGGAATATGCGGTGGGACACCATGGTGAGGCCGGAACCGCAAAAATTAAAATGCTGACGGCAGATGAGATCACCGAAAAAATGACCCTCGCGGTCATCGAAGACTTGCCGTACCGGGCCGGCGACGAAGTCGCCGTGTTGATCAACGGCCTGGGCGGCACGCCCCAATTAGAACTGTACATCTGCTACCGCAAGGTAAAACAGATGCTGGATCAAAGGGGCATCAAAGTCGAGCACTCCTTTGTCGGCGAATTTTTTACCGGCCTCGAAATGGCGGGCTTTTCAGTCACCCTGATGAAACTGGATGCCGAATTAAAAGAGCTGCTGGCTGCGCCGGCGGATACACCGTGTTTCAAAGTGATAGCGTAATATTTGTTTGTAGTTTGTGGTGAGTGGTATTTTGTTAGTTGTATAAATGATTAAACCCGTTATTATTCGAATATTTATGAAACATCACGATAAGAGTGGTTTTCAGACAACTCACAACCCACAACTTACAACATCCAAAGTGTATTTTACTCTCAAATTATCTTTTTATGAGTATATAGCATTTTAATTCGGAAATAAGGAAATAACAACAATGCCCGAAACCATCACAACAACTCAGGTGCTGCGCGCATTGGAAGCCATGTGCGATACCATTGAAGATCAAAAAGAATACCTTTCGGAGCTCGACGGCGCCATCGGCGACGGCGACCACGGGGTCAATATGGCCAAGTGCTTTCGGGAAGTAAAGAAAAAGCTGGCTGCAAGCTCGGCTGAAAATATTGGAACACTTTTCAAGGATATGGGCATGGTGGTCTTAAATTCGGTCGGTGGCGCGATGGGCGCTTTGTACGGAACTTTTTTTCTGAAGCTTTCCCAGGCGAGTGCCGGCAAACGTGAGGTGAATTTAAGAGACCTGGTGGCAATGTTTCAAACCGGCGAACAGGGCATTTTGGATATCGGCAAAGCCAATCCGGGTGATAAAACCCTGCTCGACACCCTCTCGCCGGCCGTAAGGGCCCTCGAGGCAGCGGCCAAAGAAGACAAACCGCTTGCCGGGGCCCTGGCGGATTTTGAACAGGCCGCCCGACAGGGCATGGCGTCCACCAAAGACATGCTGGCAAAAATGGGCCGCGCCAGCCGCCTGGGAGAAAGAACCATCGGACACCAAGATGCCGGCGCCACTTCATGCTATTTTATTCTGCGGTCGCTGGCATCAGCAGTATCTGGCTAACATGCATTTTTGCCATATACCTCGCCGGCAGTTACAATTTCGGGTCACCCGGCGCATGCCAATCAAACCATCATAATATCAAAAATGCTAAAAAATTTGCAAAAGCCGCCCCATGAGATACTGGAGCGGCTTTTTGGCAGGTGCCATGTATCTTAAACCTTACTTGAACGTTTCAGATTTTATTCAAACGCCATATCGGTTTTCCAAACTTCCCACACTTTCCCAACTAGATCCGGGCCGGGCTTCAGGGTCATTTTGCCGGGTTTCCATCCGGACGGCGTAGCTTCCTTACCCTTGCTTTCCCTGACGAGTTGAAAGGCTTGCACTTGCCGGAAGGTCTCCCCGACATTTCTTCCCACCGGTGGGGTAAGGACTTCGAATCCCTAAAAACTATAATAACTATAAATATTTTTATAAATTATAAAATTAAAATTGTCAGAAATTAATATTTATAATATATTTCAAAATGTTATAAAAAATTTTCGAAAAATAAAATAATACTTGACAAACGATAAATTATAAAATAAATGAAAAAACTAAAATAACTGTAAAATCAAAGGAGCCCGCCATGGAGGACGTACTCACCGTTTTTAAAGCCAGTCAGTTCTGCAATGTTTCTCCCAAAACCATCATTAACTGGGTCGAATCAGGACATATCAAGGCTTACAAGACCGTGGGCGGTCATCGTCGCATCAACCGGTCGGATTTATTGACGTTTATGCATAAACAGGGGATCCCCGTTCCCGTTGAGGAACCAGCCGAGGTGAAACAGAAAATCCTGGTGGTGGATGATGATCCCATTATCGTTGAAACCATCGTTCAGGCCTTGGAAGAAGACGAATTTGATTATGAGGTGATTTCAGCTTCGGACGGATTTGAAGCCGGTCTTCAGGTCAATCATTTTGCACCGCATTTGCTGATCCTCGACATTATGATGCCCGATATCAAGGGCTATGAGGTCTGCAAAAGAATCAAAGAGAATCCGGAAACCCAAAATACCAAAATCATCGTCCTATCCGCGTATCTGGACGAAGAAAAATTCAAAAAAATGAAAGCGCACGGCGCCGACGCCTGCTTCTCCAAGCCTTTTCCATTGCCGCAACTGAAGGAAGAAGTGGCGCGGCTCTTAGGCCTACGATAGTTAAATGACAAATGGCGAATGCCTAATGACTAATTATGGAATTCGCTTCGCTCAGTCATTTACATTCAGATAAATAAGAGCGATAGAATTCCTTCAATATTCATTAGTCAATATTCATTCTTCATTCCAAACGGGGGCATTATGAAGCTTAAAGAAGCCTTGCAAAAAAAGAAATTTGTGGTCACCTCCGAAATCCAGGCGCCGGTTGATCAGGAACCGGAAGATTTGGTCCGCAGTTTGAGCCAGGTGCGCGGACGCGTGGATGGCGTGTCGTTATCCGAAGTGGAATTTGAGGGCATTGTCGGCGACACCATCAAGACCTGCGAACTGCTGAACACCAACCAGCTTGAACCCATTTACCAGACCACCACCCGGGACAAAAATCGCCTGCAGCTGCAAAATGATCTGATGGCGGCCCATAGTGCCGGCATCGACAACCTGCTGGTCTTTACCGAAGATTATCGCATTACCGGCGACAGTTTACAGGAAATGATGTTCTTTCACGTTGATGCCGGAAAACTGCAGTCGGTCCTGGATCATATCCGGCAGGGACAGACCGTCGAAGGCGATACGCTTAATTCCAAGGCCGATTTCCTGGTCGGCTCGGGCGTGGAATCCGCCTGGGGCAAGAATGTTCCGGATCTGGAAATGAAGGAAATGGAGGAGATGACCAGACTGGGCACCGGATATTTTCTGACGACGCCGATTTTCGATGTGGATCAGTTTGCCAAGTTTTTGAAAAAGGCGGAAACCTTTAACGTCCCGGTGATTGCAGAGGTTATGATTTTGCGAACTGCCGGAATGGCGAGTTTTCTCAACCGCCATATCAAGTCCGGCATGGTCCCGGAATGGATCATTCAGAAGCTGATCCGCGCTCCCAACCGGCAAAAAGCCAGCGTTGAAATTTTTACCGATATTGTGACCGGACTTAAAGATTTGTGTCAGGGAGTTCACATTATCACCATCGGGGCAGAAGAAAATCTCAAACTGTATCTGGACGCAGCAAAGTTGAAATAAGACAGGTTGACCCGTTTGCCCGTTGAGCCTGTTCGCCCGTATTTAGAACCGGATAATCGGCTAACCGGCAACCTATTTCGCAAAGGAGCCAATCCCTTGGACACCATCCCTTTGACCGTTGACGGCAAAAAAATCACCTGTCCTTCCGGTACGAGCATAATGGACGCCGCAGAGCAAAATGGCATCAAAATTCCCAGGCTCTGTCATCATCCGGATCTGAAACCGTTTGGCGCCTGCCGCATGTGTCTGGTGGAAGATGAGAAAACCGGGCGCCTGATGGCCTCGTGTGTCACCCCCGCAGCCCGGGACATGGTTCTGCAGACCGCATCCCCGAGAATCGTCAAACATCGGCGCAACATTGCGCGCCTCATGATTGCCGAACATCCCGAATCCTGCATTGTCTGCAGCAAGGGCAACCGGTGTCAATTACGCCAGGTCGCTGCCAATCTGGGAATCGGCGAGACGGGCCTCTACCACATGCCCAATTTCAAGCCCCTTGAACAGGCGAATCCATTTATTATCAGGGATCTCAGCAAATGTATCCTGTGCGGCAAATGCATCCGGGCCGATCACGAACTGGTGGTAGTCGGGGCCATCGACTACAATTTGCGCGGCTTCGGGTCCCGCCCGGCCACCGCCCATGAATTGGGTCTGGAACAATCCAGCTGCACCTTCTGCGGCACCTGCGTCAGCCTGTGCCCGACCGGAGCCCTGTCGACCAAAAACACCCGCTATGTGGGCAGCCCCGATTACGAATCGGATTCAATTTGCGGTTTCTGTGGTGTCGGCTGCAACCTGGCCTTAGGCGCCGCCAACGACCGCATTGTCGAAGTCAACCCCGCCCACCGGCCGCAAAGCGTCAATGGTGCAACGCTGTGTGTCCGGGGGCATTTTGCCCACGATTTTTTAAATTCATCCGATCGCCTGGTCGCCCCTCTGATTCGCAAAGGCAATGCCGACAGTGAAGCAGGCCTGGCCCCGGCTTCCTGGGATGAAGCCCTGGAACTGGTAACCAGCCGATTAATGGACATCAAGCACGAAAACGGTCCCCAGAGCATCGCTTTTCTGGGCTCCTCCAAATGCTCCAATGAAGAAAACTACCTCTTTCAAAAAATTGCCCGGGTCATCATCGGCACGAATAATGTGGACAATGGCGGCTACATATTCGGCCATTCCCTGCTGAAGGTATTCGATGAAAAGACCGGCGGCGGATATCGCGCCAGCCGTCTGGCCGATCTTGTCAAAGCCGATGTTATATTAATCCTGGGAGCAGACCCCAATCATTCGGTTCCGGTCGTCAGCTATTACCTCAAAAGAGCCGCTCACCATGGCACGCCACTGATAGTGGTGGATCCCCGCCGCACGGAATTGACCAATTTTGCGACCATGTGGCTGCCCATCAAGCCCCGGACCGATCTCGAACTGCTCAACGGCCTGGCCGCTGTGCTGCAGGAAAAAGAGGCCTACGATCCCAAATTCATCGACCGTTACACGGAAGGTTTCAGTCTTTTTCGCTACGGCCTATCATCACTGGACCCGGATAAGGTCACCTACCTAACCGGCATTGCAAAGGCCGACATCAATTCGACTGCTGATCTGCTAAAAGGCAAAAAAGTCGCGATCGTCATCGGGCACGGCGTCCTGCAGCAAAAAAACGCCATGCATACCCTGGGGGCGGTTCTCAACCTGTCTTTGATGACCGGCAGCTTAGGCAGTGCCGGCACCGGGATTTACGTACTTGCCAAGGAAAACAATCAGGCCGGGGCCATGGATATGGGCACTTCACCGGACCTATTGCCCGGCCGGCAATCCCTGGGTGATGATGATGCCCGCAAAAAATGGGAAAAAAACTGGAAGACCAATCTCTCACCGGATGCCGGTCTGAACATGGTGCGCATGGTTGAGGCGGCAGAAAAAGGCAGTCTGAAAGCCATTTACGTCATGGGCGAAAATCCGCTGCGGGCATTGCCGCAACGCGATCGGGTGCAAAAGGCACTTCAAAAACTGGATTTTCTGGTGGTGCAGGATATTATCGACAGCGATACGGCTAAAATCGCGGATGTCGTTCTGCCCGGTGCGGCTTTCAGCGAAAAGCCCGGATCGGTTACCAACCTCGAGGGCCGGATTCAATCTTTCGATCCGGTGGTCCCACCTCCCGGCAAGGCTAAAGCGGATTGGGAAATTCTTGACTTGCTGGCGGCCGGACTGGGACACGGTCAATCCTTTGGATCCCTCGAAAAAATAAGAAAAGAAATCCGACAACTGGTGCCCATGTATGCGTCGCTCAACGGCCGCAACCAAGCCTGGATTGAAATGACCAGCGCCAAGGCCCTTTTCAATTCCAAAAACGCGGGTGAATTAATTTCGTTTTATCCGGTAGTTTCAACCGAAGATATGCCGGCCGACCCTGAATATCCGTTTACCGCAATTGTCGGCACCCAGCGATACCAGCTGGGCAGCGGCACCCGGACCGCGTCATCGGAACGTATTCAGAATTTTACGGCAGCCGGTAAAATAGAAATGTCGCCCCGGGACGGGGCCGATCTCAAGGTTGAGGACGACGACACTGTCATTGTCAGCTCACACGATGGCACCGTGACGCGCTCAATTCAATTAAAATCCGGTTTAACCCCGGGTCAGATTTTTGTACCCGCCGGGGTCAACGGGAACGAGGCCATGAATCTCTTCAGCCTGTCCGAACTGACTATCCCCGGTGCTGCGGGCTGGAAGACATGTGCTGTTAAAATTGAAAAAGCGTAAAGGCGCGCCGCGCCTTTAGCTCAAAGCTCAAAGTTTAGAAAACAAAAAATGGGTATAAACCATTTGACTAACAGCTATCAGCTATGAGCTATCAGCTTTAAATTAGAATGCCAATGGGTCGAAAAGCCTCTAATAATTTTAAACATTAAAGAAACGACAAGTAAGGAAATATTCATGCAACCACCCGAAATCGATCTTGGCAAACTCGATGCAATCATTGACCGGCATCAAAGGCAGAAATGGGGACTGATTCCGCTCCTGCAGGATGTGCAGGAAACTTATGGCTATGTTCCTCCGGAGACGATCGAACCGATTGCTGCAGCCTTAAATCTGTTCCCGTCCCAGGTCCAGGGGGTCATCACGTTTTACTCCGGATTTTCGTTGAAGCCCAAAGGTAAATATGTGTGCCGGGTCTGCCGCGGTACGGCCTGCCACGTCAAAGGCGGCCGCAGTATCCTGCGCTTGATGCAAAAAGAACTGGGCCTGGCAGAGGGTGAAACCAGCCCGGATTATCAGTTTACCCTGGAAACCGTCGCCTGTCTGGGCGCCTGTTTCCTGGCCCCGACCATGATGATCAACCGCGATTATTTCGGTAAACTTTCCCCGACCAAGATCAACAGCGTCCTGGGAGAGTATCAGAAAAAATAAGGGAGAGAGTGGAATAAAATGGAGAAGCTTTCATCCATCGGACAGCTGGAGTGGCTCCGCAACAATATCTTATCCCGCCGCGAAGAAGGCATTATTCAGGTGCACGTTTGCATGACCGGCTGTCGCGCCTACGGTGCCGCCGGCGTTCTGGATGCCTTAAACGACGAGATCAAAGGCCAGGGCCTTGCGCGCAAGGTCGAAGTGCGTGCCACCGGCTGCCACGGATTTTGCGCCAAGGCACCGGTGATCGCCATCGAGCCGATGGGCGTTCAATATCAGGAGGTCGAACCCAATGACGTGGTTGACATTGTCGGCCTAACCCTGAAACAAAACCAGCTGATCGAACGGCTGGCCTATCGTGTGCCGAAAACTTTCCAGCCGATTTTTTACCGTAATCAGATACCCTTTTATGCCAAACAGGAACGCCGGGTGCTGGCCAACTGCGGACGCATCGATCCCACCAAAATTGAGCATTACATTGCCGCCGGCGGCTACCAGGCGCTGGTCAAAGCACTGTCCAAAATGAAACCCGAGCAGGTAATCGATGAAGTGTTGACGGCCAAGCTCAGGGGCCGCGGCGGCGCCGGGTTTCCCACCGGGCTCAAATGGAAATTTGCCCGGCAGGCCGAGGGCCGGCCGAAATATGTGGTATGCAACGCTGATGAGGGTGACCCCGGTGCCTTCATGGACCGCGCCATTTTAGAAGGCGACCCCCACGCCGTTCTGGAAGGCATGCTGCTTGGCGCGTACGCTATGGGCAGCGAATACGGTTACATTTACGTGCGGGAAGAATATCCGATTGCCGTCGACCATCTGACCCTGGCCATTGACCAGGCCAAAGAGCTGGGCCTTGTGGGGGAAAACATCCTCGGCAGCGGTTTTAATTTCGATCTCTCACTCAGGCTCGGCGCCGGGGCTTTTGTCTGCGGCGAAGAGACTGCCCTGATGGCCTCCATTGAAGGCCAGCGCGGCATGCCGCGGGCCAGACCGCCGTTTCCCGCTCAAGCCGGAATCGACGGCAAGCCCACCAATATCAACAATGTGGAAACCTGGGCCAATGTTCCGCTGATTGTCAAAAACGGGGCCGACTGGTACGGCGAGGTCGGCACCGCCGACAGCAAGGGCACCAAAATTTTTTCTCTGGCCGGCAAAGTCAACAACACCGGACTGGTGGAGGTGCCCATCGGATCCACCGTTAAAGAGGTAATTTTTGACATCGGCGGCGGCATCCCCAAAGGCCGGGCGTTTAAAGCGGTTCAGATGGGCGGACCGGCCGGAGGCTGTGTGCCGGCCCAGTTTTTAAATCTGGAAATTGATTATGACACCGTGCAACGGATCGGTGCCATCATGGGTTCAGGCGGCATGGTGGTGATGGATGAAAACAACTGCATGGTTGAAATCGCCCGGTTTTTCTTAAGCTTCACCCAATCAGAATCCTGCGGCAAATGCGCGCCCTGCCGCCTGGGCACCACCCAGCTGCTGGAAATCTTAACGCGCATCACCCGCGGCCAGGGCCGACTGGAAGATATCGACACCATCCGGGAGCTGGGGCAAACACTGACCGAGGCGTCTTTGTGTGGACTCGGGCAGGCCTGCCCCAAGCCGGCCCTGTCCACCCTGAAATACTTTCTCAGAGAATACGAGGATCACATCAGGGAACATCGCTGTGCCGGCGCCGTGTGCGACTCGATGGTTATTTCAGCCTGCCAGCATGCCTGCCCGGCCGGCATTGATGTACCCAATTATGTGGCCGCCGTGGCCGAAGGCGATTATGAAAAATCTGTTGAAATCATTCGCGAACGCAATCCATTCCCGGCGGTCTGCGGCCGTATCTGCATCCATCCCTGCGAATATAAGTGCCGGCGCGGCGAACTCGATCAGCCGATAGCGATTCGGGCCCTCAAGCGCCTGGCCTCCGATTGGTACTTTGAGAATATCGGCCCCCACAGAGATCCCTTTCCGGT
>Ga0210064_1000019_pt1 | contig 73724 bp, 55 predicted proteins | sample Muzzi_CordC_D2_FD_185531 | JGI IMG/M metagenome (GOLD analysis project Ga0210064, IMG submission 185531) | Wetland microbial communities from San Francisco Bay, California, USA, that impact long-term carbon sequestration - Muzzi_CordC_D2 (SPAdes) | ecosystem: Environmental > Aquatic > Marine >... | reverse complement strand
TGCGGGCATGTACATCCATACCCAAATATGCTATTTTATTCATCGGACGACCTCCTTTTGGTGTAAGTGGTTATTGTTAACGGCTTTACTATCTTACACCAGGTCGTCCGTTTTTCATATTACCAGAGGTCAGAGTTTGGAAGTGGGAAGTCGGAATGCGGAAGTGGGAATGCGGAAGTCGGAAAAAGACAGAAGACGGGCGTAAGGCGACTGATGATAAGGTTTCAGGTGTCAGAAAGAAAAGGACAGAAGACAGAGTTTGGCCTGCGACGAGCTCAGTCGAGTCGAAGTGGGAAATTTGAAGCATAGGGCATAGCGCATAGCGTCCTCAAGGACAGCAATAGAACTTTACGATGCCCATCGCTTAGAACCATTTGAAAGATTCAATTCTTGTTCCCTTTCCTTTTTTCATCCTGCAGCGTCCTTGCCTGACACTTGAAACCTGACACCTGAAACCATCGTACGTAAATCTGCAACTCACAACCCGCAACTCGCTAATTAGTCCAAAGATCCATGTCGATCAAGCCGAGTTTGGCGGCGTAGCGAACCAGTTCTAAAGTGCTGTGAAGATCCAGTTTGTTCATAATGTTTGCGCGGTGATTTTCGACGGTCTTGGGGCTGATGAAAAGCTTTTCAGCGATTACTTTGGTCGACAAACCTTCGGCCAGCAACCTTAAAATTTCCTGTTCCCGGGCGGTGAGCGATGCGTAATGCGCATCGGTGATTTTGGTCTCTTTGCCCGGCAACTTCATCAGCGTCTGGACTACCTGTGAGGAGACGGCGCTGTCAAGGAAATAGTCTCCATTCAATACGGTTTCAATTCCCTTCAGAAGGCCTTCAGCAGCGGATTCCTTGATGACGTACCCCATGGCACCGGCTTGAAAAGCCTCGGCGATATAGTCTACTTTCGCATGCATGGTGACAATGATGATCGACGTTTCGGGAAGTTCGCTGCGCAATTGGCGGGTTAATTGAATGCCGTTCATATCCGGCAGTGAAAGATCGATCATCATCAGGTCGGGTTTCGTCCTGAGTGCCATCTCAAGGCCTTTCTGCCCGCTGCCGGCCTCTGCGACAATCTCGTAATGACGGTTGCGTCCGATAATCGTCTTCAGGCCTTCGCGAAACAGGGGATGATCATCGACAATCACAATCCTAATTTTTTCAGGCATCCGTATCCTCCTTGCAGGGGACCTCAATTAAGATTCTGGTCCCCATTGACGGCTGAGATTTGATGCGCAGCGTGCCTTCCAGCAGGCTGACCCGCTCCTGCATGCTGGATAATCCCAATCGTTTTTCTTTCAAAGACCTTGCCAGACGCCGTTCCACATCGAAACCTTTGCCGTTGTCTTCGATTCGCAAAATGATATTTGGTGATGACGCCACCAGCCGGATGATGATATGGTCGGCTGCGGCGTGCTTTTTGATATTGTTGAGACCTTCTTGGATCAGACGATATAGATTGATTTCGGTGTCGAAATCAAGCTTCAAATCCTTCATCCCGGCTGCGTAAAAGTCGATACTGACATTATTTTTTTCGGAAAAATCTTCGCAATATTGATTGACCGTCCGGACCAGCCCCAACTGATCCATTCCGGGCGGATGCAAATCATAAGATAGATCGCGAACCGCGGTAATCGAAGCCTGCAGGATTTTCGATAGTTCGATGATTTTTGCCCGAAGGCCGGGGGCCACCTCCTGCTGATTGTCAAAAAGAGTTTCCAGGCCGATTTTCAAACCCGAGAGATCCTGGGCGACATGATCGTGCAAATAACCGGCTATCCGATTGCGTTCGTTTTCCTGGGTTTTTATCAGCTGCTGGTTGAGGCCCCGAATTTTATCTTCGGCCTGCAATCGATCGGTGATGTCGCGCACGGCCCCGATTATCTTTTTGCGGTCCCCGGCAATAAATTTGCCGGCGGAAATTTCACCCGGGAATATGCTGCCATCTTTTCTTCTGAAATAGCGCAAGGGTACTTTTGAACTTTTCAAATCATTGCGGATTACTTTGCCGACCGATACTTTCGTTTTATCTTTTTCGGCAGATATATCCTCGACCGTTAAAGCCAGGAACTCTGCTTTCGAAAAACCAAACAACGCCAGCGTGGCCGGGTTGGCGTCCTCAAATTGCTGGGTTTCGGCATCGAAGATCATTACGGCATCGGATTCGCTTTCAAAAAGCTGGCGATATTTGGCCTCGCTCTCCGCCAAAGCATCGACGGCTTGTTTGCGTTCTGTATAGTCAAGCAGAAAATTTAGTGTTGCGGGCCGTCCCTCCCATTCAACGATCACACCGTTGTTTCGAACCCATTTAAGATTGCCTTTTTTATCAATCATTCTGAAGGAGTAGATGCCTGGTTTTTCTTCACCGGAAATCCGTTTGAGGTGATGCTCGATGACCATCTGCCTGTCATCCGGATGGACAAAATCCAGAAAGGATGCGGTTCTTAATTCTTTTTGCGAATATCCCGAGAACTGTGAGGTTTGATGATTAACAAACTTAAGCTGTCCATCCTGGGTGATGACGATGCCTTCATTGGCATTTTCAACCACCAGGCGATATTTTTTTTCGGAACTCAGCAACGCGTCTTCGGCCTGTTTACGCTGGATTGCGGCGCCGAGGACATTGGCGGCTGTTTTAAGTGCTTCGATTTCCACCGGTGACCATTCGCGCGGAGTTCGACAGTCATCGAAGCCCATCATTCCCCACCAATGATCACCGATGAAAATGGGTGCAATCAGAATCGAGATAATGTCCTGGGCTGCTAAAATTTGTCTTTCAGCTTCCGGAAACTCGCTGACATGGCCATAAATAAGTTCATGCCGTCCGAGGGTTTCAACCCAACGCTGGAAGCCGGTCTCCAGCCAGGCGAACGCCTGCAGATCGGCATTGGTGCGCTGGGAGGCGATTCCAGGCGCCACCCATTCATAGCGCTGACTGGTGACCAGGGTGCCATCCTCGCGATTGTTATTTTCAAATACATATACCCGGCTGACTTCGGCGGCGTGGCCCAAGGTCTCCAATATCGGCTCGATGCTGCTTTCGGAAAGCGGCATCCTTAAAAATCGTTCGGTAAACAGGTGGACCGCCTTTAAAATATCGTCGCGGCGGCGCAGAAGCTTGATTGCCAGTTTACGCTCTTCGCGCTCCAGCGTGAACGCTTCGGTGGATCTGAAGCGATAGGCCCGTGATTCTATATTTTTTTCGTCAAAATGCTCATAGATGGATTTTCCAACCATCTTCCAATTCCTCCCCAGCTTCCTTAAACGCAATAGCTCAGCCACCAAGGCCCTAAGGGCTCACTCAAAAATAATTTCACAATATTCCTTCTTTGTGCCTTCGTGTCTTAGTGGCTTAACTTTTGCCCTAAAATTAAAAAAGCTCTTACAATTGTGTATCATAGATACCATGTAAGAGCCATAATAAGCTTCTGAAGGTTGTCTCCCTTCATCTTTTTTTTGGCTGTCCGTTGCTAATTTCCAATTGATTTTTAATTCAACCGGGGCAGCATCTGCGCTTGTCAATTCCCGCCAATCAGTTGCTTTAATCAATGATTTCAAGGACAGTGCGTTTTTTTTCCTTGGCTGAAACCGAACTGACGATGGTGCGTATGGCCTGCGCAATACGACCGTGCTTGCCGATTACTTTGCCTATATCATCTTTAGCAACCTTCAATTCCAGGACGGACGTTTGATTTCCGGCAACTTCTACTACGGATACCTCTTCGGGTTTGTCAACCAGTTCGCGGGCAATGTGAGCGACCAGATCTTTCATGGGGTAATCTCCTTGGCTAAATGATGACGAATGGGGGCAATCAGCTGGAATAATAATTTAAAAGGGATTTGGGAATTAACTGACATGCTCGGCGTTAAATTGAAGGTTGATCGGGAAAATTGAAGGGTAGCCCTTTTATCCAGGAACCACCCTTGCACCACGCAATGAGATGTAGCCTCCCCTGCGCTTAGAACATACTTAAATCAGTGCGTATTTATATCTTTGGATCAATTTTGTCCATGGGTAGAACGGCTTATTCTTTTAGGGGAATTGCCCGTGATTCAGGGCATTTTCCCGGAAGCATAATTGATTGATAATATGAGGTCTCGGAACTTCTATCCTGCAGCGGGGAAAATTTATGGAATTTTTGAGGTCTGAGTTTTTGCTTCAATCATGGAAAAATGGAATAGTGGAATGATGGGATATTGGGTTTATAAAAGGAAATTATCCGTTTTAAACTTATCGTACCGCCGGCTGGCCATTAACCCAACACGCCAGTATCTCAAAGCCCATTATAGCGCTAAAGATTCACTTCGCGGCCAATATTCCATAATTCCAACATTCCAATTTGGGCGGAGCCCCTAACTTTTAGATTATTTTAAATAAAATAGAGTTGTTAGATTTCCATTCGTAGGGATCCAAAGAAAGATAAACAGAGCTTACAGCGAAAACGAGATTATTTTTCTTGGCATGGATTATTAAGTTTGTTATTGCATAATTTCTGAATAGGTATCAGGCTGGCAGCGATGATAATTATGCCATGCGGATACCATAACTCCCCACAAAACTGGTGTCGCCGATAAATTTATGGCAATAATATAAACCCCAAAAAAGGAGGTAACCGATGAAACTCAGATTAATAACAATCGTAGCGTTGGCCCTATTCTTGACCTTCGGCTCTGTTTCCAGCGGCCTGTATGCCGCTGATTCGATCAGCGCTTATATGGGCTTCTCGCGTGAGGTCAATGAAGCGCTGGCAGACAGAATCCAGAAGGAGCTTGGGATCGAAGTCAAAAATATTACCCTCTCATGGGGAGAAATCTGGGCCCGGCTCGTAACAGAGGCTCCCAGGTTTAATGCCGATATGGTTTTGTCTTTTGGTGCGGCCCAGGCGATCGACGGTACCAAGAAGGGATATTATGTTCCCTATAAATCTCCAGCCTGGGACGATATCGATGCAGCCTTTAAGTCGCCCGACGGCAGCTATTACGCGCTGGGTACTTTCTCATTTTTATTGATCGGCAACAAGGTGAAACTTGCTGAAAAAGGCTACGGGATGCCGATGAGCTGGAAGGATCTGCTGGATCCCAAATGGAAAGGGCAGATTGTTGCCCCCTCACCCCGGACATCCGGCACCGCTTTCATGATCAACTACTCCTTTCTGCAGCTTTATGGGGAAAAGGAAGGGTGGAAGTTTCTGAAGGCCCTGGATCAGAACATGGCCCAGTATACCAAGAGCGGAAACGCTCCCACCGATCTCGTCGGCCGAGGCGAATTTCTGCTCGGTATCACGGCGGACGAAAACGTTCTGAAAAGAATTAATGACGGCTATCCGATCCAGTGGGTGATACCTGCAGAGGGCATCGGCTACGAGGGCAACTATTGCACAATTTTGAAAGGCACCGAGAAGCTGGATCTGGCTAAGAAAGTCATGGATTATCTAGGCTCCAAAGATGCCAGCGAGTTTCTGGCTTCGATGGGTTACATCCCGCCCCGCCCGGGTATCCCCAGCGCCCTTTACGGGGCCGCAAAACCAACATTTATCAAGCTTGACCACGACTGGGCGGTAAAAAACCGCAGCAAAATCATTAAAACCTGGAAAAGCAAGTTCATGATGAAAGAAACCGCCAAAGCCCAGGAGGTCGGTAATCAAAAAGAAGCCGAAGAAGCAAAAAAGAAACAATAAATCCGAATATCGAATATCGAAATTCGAAACAATCTCGAATTCCCAAAATTCTAATGACCGAAACAGGATCATGGGATTTCAGTGACATTTAGTAGTAGTTTTTGTTTTGATCATTGGAACATTCGGAGGAACATTCGGATTTAGGATTTGTTTCGAATTTCGTGCTTCGGATTTCGAATTTGGCGAACCAGGTTAAACGCTTGATACTAATATTATATGGTACTCCGCCGGCGGATTTGGAGCAGAGATCAAAGGAGGAATGAAAAGGTGGCTGAAGCGGTAATGGAAGGTGCTCCGACCCGAGGGGTGTGGTATAAGGTTCGTTCATTTTTCAACGCCAACCTAATAAATACATTTGCCGGCGTTCTATTTGCCCTTCTTGCCATCTTCCTTCTTTATCCGATTATCAGCGTATTGGTGAAAAGCTTCTGGGGAGATGACGGTTTTACATTTGACTTTTATGTCGAGTTTTTAAGCTATAACTTTTACTACTGGTCCCTTTTCAACACCCTGATCCTGGGTTTTTCGACGATGATCATATTGCTGATCGTCGGCTTCTGTTTTGCTTATATGACGACGCGCGGCCCAGTGTGGCTGAGAAAACCGTTGAAGATTTGTGCCTTGCTGCCGCTGGCAGCGCCGCCTTATATCTTTTCCATTTCCTTGATTACCCTTTTCGGCCGCAACGGACTGATTAATAATTTACTGCACCTGGATTTTAACATTTACAGCTGGACCGGGGTTATTGCGGCTCAATGCCTGGCATTTCTTCCGCTGTCCTTCATGATGATTGAAAATGTCCTAAGCTCCCTTAACCCCAGCCTGGAAGAAACGGCCAGCGACATGGGGGCGTCCGAGGTGCGGATCGTGCGGTCCATCACCGTGCCGCTGGCAGCTCCGGGCCTTTTGAAAGCGGCCCTGTTGGTTTTTGTGATGACCATCGCTGAATTCGGCAACCCCGCGATCCTTGGCGGCAGAACACCGTTTCTGGCGGTGGACACCTATCTGGCCATTACCGGAGAAGGCGACTTCAATATGGCCAGCGTGCTCTCGGTTGTGCTGATTACACCATGTGTGCTGATTTTTATTCTGCATAATTACGTCCTGAGGGGTAAGGGGTATGCCACGATCACCGGCAAAGGGATGGCCTCCGAACCAAAACCCATGGCCCCTGTTATCAAATTTCCTTTTATGGCCGTCAGCATACCCGTGGCCGTGATGGTGCTGCTGAGCTTCGGGGTGATTCTGCTGGGATCGTTTGTCAAAATTGTCGGTGTGGATAATACCTTTGTCATCGACCACGTCTTAAATACCCAGTCAAACACCGCGATTTGGAACAGCATCAAAATCTCGCTGGGTGCCGGTCTGGTCGGTGCCATTGTCGGAACTTTACTGGCATATGTGATTATGCGTGGAAAATTTCCCGGCAAGAATATCATGGAGATGGTTGCCCTGTCAGGCTTTGCACTTCCCGGCACGGTTATCGGGGTCGGCTATATCATGGCTTTCAACCGTCCGCCATTCCTGATGACCGGGACCATCTGGATTATTATCTTAAACTGTGTGTTCCGGTTTCTGGCGGTGGGGGTTGAAGCCGGCATCAGCAAGCTGCACCAGATCAGCATCGAAATCGAAGAGGCCTCGGCCGATTTAGGTGCGGATTTTATTACCATATTTTTTAAAGTTGTTCTGCCGATCATGTTTTCCGCGTTTGTGGCCGGATTCATATACACCTTTATGACAACCATGATGTCGTTGAGCTCGGTGGTATTTCTGGTGACACCGGGCTTCGATTTGGCATCGGTATATATATACTTAACGGCCCAGCTCGGAGAATTAGGTCTGGCATCGGCCACGACGATGAAAGTTATTGCCATCGTGGCCGTCTCCCTGGGAATACTTCAAATCATCGCCAAGAAAACCGGTCTCGACGTCAGCAAGAAGCAAGGAGTCTAAATGCAAGCAGCCCAAACGCCCATGTTGGAATTGCGGGACATATATAAAAGCTTTGGAGACGTGGAAGTGCTCAAGGGAATTTCCGCTGAAATCGACAAAGGCGAATTGCTGACATTTGTCGGGCCGAGCGGCTGCGGCAAAACTACTTTGCTGAGAATTGTGGGCGGTTTCACCACCGCGACTTCCGGGCATGTGATTCTGGACGGTGAGGATATCGGGAAATTACCGCCCAACATGCGCAACACTAAAATGGTCTTTCAAAGCTATGCGCTTTTCCCCCACATGAATGTCAGAAAGAATATCGGCTTCGGGCTGAAACTGCAAAAATGGCCCAAAGAAAAGATCGATACCCGTGTCGAAGAGCTTTTATCGCTGGTTCACATGGAGGGCCTGGGTGATCGCACCATCGACCGCATCAGCGGCGGGCAGCAGCAGCGCGTCGCCCTTGCCAGGGCGTTAGCGCTAGAACCTAAAGTGCTGCTGCTGGACGAGCCGCTGTCCAATCTGGATGCCAACCTGCGGGTGGTCATGCGCGAAGAGATCAGAAATATCCAGGAACGAATCGGTGTTACCACCATCTTTGTCACGCACGACCAGTACGAGGCCATGAGTATTTCCGACCGGCTTCTGGTGCTCAACGATGGGATCATTCAGCAGATCGGTTCGCCGATCGATATCTATGAGCGACCTGCCAACGAGTTTATCGCCGGCTTTGTGGGATATGTTAATTTTCTCGAGGGAACCGTCGACGCCATCGATGAGGGGACGAATACATCTTACGTTACCACCGCTTACGGTAAACTCGAATTAGATCATAATCAAAAAGAAATTAAGGCCGGGGATAGGGTCGTGCTGGTCATCCGACCGGAAACCGTTTCACTTTCCCCGTCAAAAGGAACCGAACGGCCGAATACCTTTCACGGCACGGTGGAAAGCCAGATGTATGCCGGCAACCTGGCCAAATATACCGTGAATTTCGGCGACAAGCAGATGGTGGTCGATCATTATAACCCGATGGGATCGGAAAAATATAGCAAAAACACCAGGGTTAAGGTGACGGTACCCCGTGCCATACACGTTTTAAAAAGGTAGGTAGCAACTGCCAATTGATTCAACCATGGAAAACATTGTCCTCTGGGACAGGTCAGGGATGACTGGCTAAGCCGGCATGATGGTTATTGGAAATTCCAAATAACAAATCACAATAACCAAAATTAAAAATTCCAAACATGTTTTGGTCATTGAATATTGGAATTTGAGATTTATTTGTAATTTGGTGCTTGGGATTTGAGATTTTAGAAGCTTAGGCAGAGTCCGGCAACCCCCTTTTAGGGCATCATGGAAGCTAGGTTCTCTATAGACCTGGATTCTTTACTTACACCTCAGAAACCATACCTTCGGGCCGGGTGCCTGTCTTTTTGGCAACAATCTGTAAAATACCCAGCATAATCAACACAATTACGATAATACAGGTGCACATGGCATTGGCACTTGCGGTCCAACCATCATTGTCCAGCATGATGATTTCGATGGCGGCCAGATGAACCGTGGCGGACACCAGGAAAATAACGGCACTGATGGTGGTCATCGAGCGCATGAAAAAGTAAACAAAGTTTTGAAAGAAGGCGACTTTGGATAGCGGGAAAATTATTTTAAAAAAGGTCCGGAGGGTATCGCCGCCTAGACTGATGGAGGCTTCCTCAATGGAGGGATCGATATTTCTCAGGTTGGAAATACTGGATAATATCCCCAGGGTAAAGTTACAGATGACGATGTTGATGACAATTATCCAGGGGGTTCCATAGAAGATGTAATACGGTTTGTTAAACGCCAGAATATAGCCCAGACCCATTACCAGGCCGGGGATGGCCGCCGGCATCACCGATAAAAGATAAATACCCTGTTTGAAGAAAGGCCGCCGGGTTTCCATGACATAGGCGGCCACCAGGGTCAGGAATGCGCCGACAATTCCTACGATTAGAGAGACCCACACGCTGGTCCAGATGGCGGAATACCCGCCGATGGATGGGAAATGATAGTGCTGCAGGGTCAACGACCAGTCATAGGGCCAGATTTTAACAAAAGAGCCGATGATGACGGTGGCAAAGACCAAAAAGATCGCAAAAGTTATCAGGCTGCAATAAGCCGTAAAGGAGATCTTTTTCAAGGGCCGGGACGGTGGAATGACCGGTTTGGCAGCCCCGCTGATCATCGCAAAGGTCTTGCGGGAGATATAATAATTTAACATGAAGGCCATCAGGGACGGCACCAGCAAAATGATGCTGATGGTGGCCCCCAGATCAAAACGGTAAAGATTGGTAACCTGAGCATAAATTTCAGTGGCCAGCACATTATAGTTTGCGCCGATGACCACCGGGTTGCCGAAATCGGTGATGGTCAGGTTAAAGGTCAAGGCGGCCGCGCTGAAGATGCCGTATTTGGCAGACGGCAGCGTAATGCGGGTGAACACCTTGAAAGGCGTTGCACCCAGACTTTCCGCCGCCTCATCCAGGCGGATATCCACCGCCGAGAGGGTCGTAAACAGGATCACAAACGCATGGGGCAGGCAATAGAGAACTTCGGAGATAATAATTCCAGTGGCCCCATAAATATTCCAATCGGTCTTCAAAAGATGGGCGGTAATCAGTCCGTTGCGGCCGAACAGATAAATCAGGGCCAGGGCCTGAACGATGGAGGGCGCCACCAGCGGCAGCATGATGACATTGCGGAAAAAGGTCTTGCCGGCCATGGTGGTGCGGGTCATGGCATAGGCATAAAAGAATATGATGACGGTTACGATAATCGTGGTGACTACTGATACATAGAGGCTATGCCAGAGCGCATTCAAGGTGTAGGAAGTGGTGAAGTATTTTTGAAAATTTTCCAGGGTGAAATTCGCCAGGGCGAACTCGCCGCCTTTGAAAAAGCTCAACTTGAGAATGGTGGCCAGGGGAAAGAGCATGAAAAAACAAAGCAGCAGTCCAATAAAAATGGTGACGGCGGGAACCATAAACCGGTCTATTTCCATCCGGCCGGCTGGAACCTGGTATGGGGCGGTGATGGCATCTGCGGGTGAAGAAGCATTCATATTTCTTATTTCCGGTTAGATAAGTTTTCGAAACAGCTCCGAATACACATAAAAGGCATCCGGCGGGAAATAGAGCTTAAATTTATCTTTTCTTTTCAAATTGATTCTTTCAAACTCTTTTTCCGAAATATCCACGATTATTTCTTCTCCTTCCAGAATGACGGTAACTCTGACGACCGCACCGAGAAAATTGATAACCTGCGCCTCAACTTCGACAATATTAGACGGCACATGGTGTGCGCTCGACAGGGCCTCGTCGACCAGTTCAATATTTTCGGGTCGTATCGCCAGATAAACCGTTTCGCTGTCAACCTCGGCCAGATTGTCAACCGTCAGTTCCAGCCGGCCGAATCGGACTTTTCCATTTAGCTTTTGTCCGGTAATAAAATTAGAGGTTCCCACAAATTCCGCAATAAAACTTGTTTTGGGTTCTTTGTATATCTCCCAGGGCGTGCCGATCTGCCTGATTTCGCCGCTGCGCATGACGGCCACCCGATCGGCCAGTGCCAGCGCCTCCTCCTGGTCATGGGTGACATAGATCATTGTAATTCCCAATTCTTCCTGCAGCTTTTTGATGACGATTCTAAGGCGCACCCGTATCTTGGCATCCAGCGCGCTCAACGGCTCATCCAGCAGCAACACCTTCGGTTTGATGGCCAGCGCTCTGCCCAGTGCGACCCGCTGCTGCTGTCCGCCGCTCAACTGTGAAGGATAGTGGCGGGCCCATTCGGTCAGGCCCACGAGGTGCAAAATTTCAGCGACCCTTTCATTGATTAGTTTTTGAGGCATCTTGCGCATTTTCAGACCAAAGGCGACATTCTTTTCCACCGTCATGTTCGGAAAGAGGGCATAGGATTGAAAAACAATTCCAAAGTCTCTTTTCTGCGGAATGACGTCATTGATAACTTTGCCGTCATACGTAATCCGGCCCGCTGTGGGCTGCTCAAAGCCGGTGATGATTCTCAAAAGGGTGGTCTTGCCACATCCGCTGGGTCCCAGAAAGCAAATAAACTCACCGGGTTCGATAACAAGATTGACACCCTGGACCGCAACCAACGAACCGAAGTGTTTGCCGACGTTTTCTAATACGAGCTGTTTGGAAGTGGTTTCCATGAAAAGTTCCTTTTGCGATAGGCTCTGAAAGACAAAACTTCATAGATCCCAGGGGCAGGATCTATGAAGTTTTTCAAAGGACTGAATCGGCTTATTTTTATTTCAGGAAATGGCTTTGCCAGACTTCCAGGATTTTTACGCGATTTTCAGACTGCCAGGGGAAATCCATCGGCGCCAGTTTAATGGATGATAAAGGCGGCAGGTCCGCCGGGCCGGCAATACCGGGATAAGTTACACCGAGTTTGAATTTGGCATATTCTTTCATGGCACTCTGGCTGATGGCCCAATCCAAAAATTTCTTGGCGGCCGCTTCATGCTTGGCGCCTTTCAGCAGGGCATTGGCTTCGAGCTCAAATCCGGCACCTTCCTCGGGAAAGACCAGTGCAACCGGAAATCCCTTCTTTTTCAATGAAGAGTATACGAACGCAAAAGAGCAGCCGATCGCATATTCGCCGGCAGCCGTCAGTTTGGCAGGCTTGGAGCCTGATTTAATGTACTGACCCATATTTTTATCCAATTTATCCAGAAAATCCCAGGCCTTATTCTGTTCAACCGGCTTGCTTTTATAATCCGGGTCCAGCAGAACCAGCAGGCTGGCCACCTGCAAAAAACCGGTACCGGAACTGGCCGGGTTGGGCATGATCAGCAAGCCCTTGTACGCCGGATTCAAAAGGTCATGCCAGCCTTTGGGCATCGGCAGGTTTTTTTGCTCCAATACTTTCGTGTTGGGGATCAGCGCAGCGGCATATAAGTCGATTGCCGTCCAGAATCCCATGGGGTCTTTGAAGTTCGCCGGGATCATTTCCCAGCTCTTTGCTTTATAGGGCAGCAGCATACCCTTGGGAACAAATTCCGACATATTCGTAACAGCCCATCCCCAGATACAGTCGGCCTGAGGGTTGTCCTTTTCGGCCAGCATGCGCGCCCCGAGTTCTCCGGTTGACAGGCGGATGGCCTGGATGTCCAGGTCGGGCAGGTCCTTTTCGGCCAATTTCAAATACTCGACCACTTCTTCATTTTCCAGCGAGGTGTAAACAACCACGGTTTCCTTGGCCGCGACGATTCCGCAGAAAAGAAATACGGAGATCAATCCACAAACAAAAACTGAGCTCAGCTTTTTCATAGTGTATCCTCCTTTTGTTAATGTTTACACTGAGTAGAATTTATTTCTTAAATAAGGCAATTTTTCTAAATCAGTATAGATATATGTGATGCCGCGCGCATGTCAAGAAAAAATATGAAAATGGGGTTCTTTATCAAGGTTATCGTGGATCCGGAGCGAAAGCCGGCGGTCGCTTACACCATAAGGAAAAAAACTCCATCAGGTGCCAAATGATTGCATTTTCCCTGACGTTTGACTGCGGGGTTTTGCGCTTTGCAGCACCGCAATGAGCTTTTCAGCAAGCGTTCGGTTTTCTTGCCTGGTTTTTAGTGATATGCGGATGAATCGATCGGAGAGCCCATGAAAATTGGTGCAGTCGCGAATGAGTATCTTATCCCGGGCTAATTGGGCACAGACCCTGTCGGCCGATAGAAAGTCCGGCAATCTAATCAGTACAAAAGGAGTGGCGCCCGGTATAAGTTTTATTTCCGGAATATGTTCGAAGTTTTGATAGAATTCTTTTCTTTGGTCTTCAAAAAACAGCCTGGTTTTTTTGATAAACAAATCGACTTCGGTCCCTTGTGCGGCCAGATAACGCCCCACGGCCTGGGCCAGGCTGTTCACACTCCATGGCGGCAGATAGCGTCTGAATTTTCTTATGGTTTCGGCGTATGAGACCACAAATCCGACTCTGAGACCGGGAATACGAAATATTTTTGAAATCGAAATCAGAACCACTACGTTTGTAAAATCCGAATGCATCATACTTACTTTTTCACCGCGGTCGACAAACGGCAGGTATGATTCATCGATGATAAAATTCGTCCCGGGGTGGGTTCTGCAAAGCCATTCAAGTTCGTCCCTGGGTATCAGAGCGCCGGTCGGATTGTTGGGATTGCAGATAAATACCGTATTCGCGCCGTCAATTTTTTGCTTCAGCCGGCATATGTCCGGACGAAAATCATCTGATTCGTCGGCCGTGATCATGGTGGGCAGGACATTGTGCATCCGACATGCGTCGGCATAGTCTGTGAAAGTCGGACCCAGTATGAGAGCGTCTCCGGTTTCAAGGACATGTGGGATCATGTAAATGAACTGGGTCGTGCCGTTGCCGGTCAGAAGACGATCGGGAGCTAAATCGAAATGCCGGGCGAAATGAGTGGTGATTTCGCGACTGTCTACTTCCGGCAGAAAAGTTACGGCATCAATGTTTTTTCTAAGAAATTCCAGCAGGCCCGTTGGGGGACCCAACGGGTTTATATTGCTGCTCATGTCGATAATTTCCGAAGGCGCACAACCAAGGAGCCGGGCCGTTTCATAAATATTTCCGCCGTGGCCGTCTAACATACTGCACTCCACCTCCCTAATAAAGCTATAAAAATTTCTGCCTTTGTAAATTTGTTTATCGCCTGCGGCAGGTCATGTTCGCTGGCTTTGACTGAAAGCTTCGCCAGGATTCTTTACGTGCGTCGTGAAGTAATTTCCTTGATGCGGGCCTGAATTATTTTTTCTTCGTGCTGTCTTTTTTTGGTGACGGCCTCGGTTACCTTGGCAATAATCTGGTCCATGTCGCATGGTTTCATCAGGTAATCAAAGGCGCCTAGTTTCATACCTTCGATGGCGGATTCGACATCCGCGTGACCCGAAAGCATGATGACTTCCAGCAGCGGCAACTTTTTTTTTATCTCCATCAGTGTCTCAATTCCGTCCATTCCCGGCATTTTCACATCCAGAATAACGACTTCGACATTTTTATTTTTTTCAAGCACCTTCAGTGCCTCTGCTCCGTTAAAGGCTTTGGAGATCTCAAGACCCCGCAGCTCCAGGCGCTCACTGAATGTTTCAACGAATTCGGCCTCATCATCTACCAGCAATACGTTTGCGATACTCATTGACCCGTACTCCTCATAAATTCGTAAATATTGGACAGCTTGCCCTGCCGGTTGACTTCAATTATTATTTGAATTTCGTGAAATATTGAAATATATAAAAAATTTAAGCGTTAATAGCAAGTTTTTTGTCCCGGTCAAGATCAGAATGGAGGTTTCTGTGAGCGATTATCTCGTGCAAGAAATAATGGTTCCGTTATCCGAATACGCAACCGTTCCGGAAGGGTCAACCCTGTTTGATGCAGTCCTGGCCCTGGAAAAAGCCCAGGAGGATTTTGATCGCACCAAATACAAGCACCGTGGTGTCTTGATTCTGGATAAAGACAAGCGGGTTATTGGCAAATTGGGGCAATTGGATGTGCTGCGCGCTCTTGAACCGAAAGATGAGGACCCGGGCGAAATTAAGGAACTCAGACAATTCGGATTCAGTTCCAAATTTGTCCACAAACTGCGCAAGCAGCAGCGAATGAAGGCCAAGCCCTTGAAAGACCTCTGCCGCAAAGCAGCCAAATTAAAGGTGGAGGCTTTCATGCAGGCTCCTTCTGAGGGCGAGTTTATTGAACAGGAAGCCTCCCTGGAAGTTGCAGTTATGCAGCTGGTCCTGGGGCGGCATTTATCCCTGCTGGTAACTGCGGATAAGGAAATTGTCGGGGTTTTGCGCTTGACGGATGCTTTCGCGGCGGTCTTTCATACCATGAAAGAATGTGAGATATAGCCCGGACAAGCCGCATAATGCAAAAAAAATATTTTTAGGGGCCTACAATGAAAGAGCTGACCAAGCTGTTGGACCGAATCATTCAGAGAGTCAACATCAATCTGCGAGAACTCGATTACGATATAACCGCTTTTGTCAAAAACCTGGTTCCTCTGAGCCAGATGGTCAAATTCTATTCATTTTACGGAATGACTCCCCACCATGCGCTTGACTTCCAGTTCAAACATTCCAGTCTGGCCGGAACCTATTTTCTGGGAAAATGCCGCACCAACAACTCGATGCTTTACAAAAGCGATATCCGGGGCGACGAGCTCAAACACGGGGGTGATGTATTTCGCTATCAGAAATTTGAGATCCCGGTAACCCGGGACGAAGGTATCGAGATCGAAGACAGTTTTCTGATTAAAACCCTGGTCCACAATTATTCCCACGACCCCGAATCCCTTGAAAAATTTTTTATCAGGGATACCGTTTCCACCCATTACGCCAACATTCACGGATCGCCGTCTGATGGCTCTTTTTTAGGCCCGTTTGCGACTGTCGATCTGACAACCATGTGGGATTGTGTCATCGGAACGTTCTCCTACGTCCAGGCCGGCGAAATCAGTCACCTCAATGTCGGTCCCGGAACCGTGTGGGTCCGAAGCGCGGACCAATTCAATTTCCTCTACCGCCATCCCATCAATAAATTGCGCCGTTACATCGATTTTGCCGCGGGCAGTGCACCGCAGGGCATTATAATGGATTTCGTGGAGCAGCACCAGGAAGCATTCAAACGCGTTTTTGATGTGGTCAACATCGGACCATCCGTTCCGGTTCCCTCCAACGCTTCCCTGGATCGGTATGCGGTGGTGAAACCCAAAACACGCATCAGCGAAAATGTCCTGGTCGCCCAGCGTGCCTATCTGGAAAATGCCTGGTTGGGCAAAGGCGCCAACGCCCAGGAGAACTGCTACATCATCAACTCGCGCCTGGAGGGTTTCAACGTCAGCGCCCACGGGTCGAAAATCATCGACGCCGACCTGAATGAAAATATTTTCGTCGGGTTCAACAGCTTTTTACGAGGCCGCCCGGACAGCCGCCTGACCATCGGCAAAGGCAGCATCATCATGCCCCACACCATCATCGACATCAAAAAAGCGCTGCGCATTCCCGCCGGCCACCTGGTGTGGGGCCTGATCAATAACTCCGCGGATCTCAAAGCCAACAGTATGGCGCTAGACGATTTTTGCAAGATCAAAGGTCGTCTCCTGCAAGGCAACCTGTCGTTCGAGGGATGCGGGGCTATCTTTGTCGACGCCTTCCGCGAACGCATTCATCACATTTTAGAGGCCAACGGCGCTTTTTTTGACGGAAACTTAAATGAGGGGCACGCCCAGAGAAATCAGAAGATCTCCTTTAACACCATTCAGCCCTATCCCGACGGTGAACTGGAAGGATTGTATCCGACCATCATAATTCGACCCTGAAAGCATCGGTTCACAGGTTCAGCGTTCAGGGTTCATAGGTTCAGGGTGCATTAAGGTTTCAGGTGTTCCGCCGAAAGCGGACCGCTGCCTGCGAACGTCCAGTCTGATCGAAAAAGAAACTTTGAAGTTTTGTATCGATTGTTTTGGATTGTGGGAGCGGTTTTAAACCGCGATGACCCGTTCAATCGTGGCTGGCCTGCGACGAGCTCGGTCGAGTCGAAGCCACTCCCACCAACCATTAATGGCACAAATATAGGCGGATTTCGATTTTATAAAGGTCGGAGCGGAGCGACATCCATAAATCTTCAATCTTCAATCTTCAATCTTCAATCTTCAATTCTTTACCCCCCCAGCGTGACCGGCATCCCCATCAGCGGCCAGAGCACGAATACGGCAAAAGCAGTGACAATCATCAGAATTATACTGGCCGGGATACCGTACAGAAAAAATTCACCGGCGGTAAACTGTCCGGAATCGTAGGCGATTGCATTGGGGGCGGCGCCGACCAGCAACAGGAACGGCATACCGGCCGTCACCAGGGCGGCAAACAAAATCACCTCACCGGCCACTCCCAGGTAAGGCGCAATGACCAGGGCCACCGGCAGGGATATGGCAATGGCGGCCACATTCATGATAAAGTTGGTCATGATCATGACGAAAAAGGCGATGCTCAGCACAAATACGAACCAGTTGGCTTTTTGAAACATGATCAGCCAATTGACGGCCATCCAGTTGGCGGCCCCGGTTTGCCACAGGCAGTTGCCGATGCTCATGGCGCCGGCAAACAACAGAATGATGTTCCAGGGGATGGATTCCAGATCATCCAGATCCAGGATGCCGGTGATAAAAAACATGATCGTTGAAATCAGGATGATGGCGGTTTTGTCAACGGGTTTTAAGGCCGGGATGAAAGAGCGCAGCGCCATGGTCAGAATACAGGCCCCGACGATGAGCCCGGCCTTGATCTCATTGCGGGTCAGCGAACCCATGGCGGCGTTCAACTGGCGGGCCCTTTCCCGGAGCCCCGGTATCGTTTTTTTTTCGGGCTTGAAGAACACCATGAAAAACCCCCACAAAACGATGGTCATGATCCAGCCGATGGGGAACATGTAGTAGGTCAATTGAAAAAAGGAAATATCCTGGTTCATGATCTCCTTGAAAAATCCCAGCGCAACGGCGCCACGGGCGGCCCCCAGCAGCGTAATGATACTTCCGGCTCCGGCGACATAGGCCATGCCGATAAAGAGCCCCTTGCCGAACTTGGTCTTTTTATCGCCCTCACCGTAAAGGGCATAAATCGACACCATCAGGGGATAAATGGTGGCGGCCACGGCGGTGTGTGCCATAATGTGGGTCAACGCCGCGGTGACCAAAAAGCATCCCAGATAGATCATGCTGGTTTTTTCACCGACGATCACCAGCATTTTGTACGCCAGACGTCTGGTCAGGCCTGTTTTGGTGAACACCAGGCCGATAACGATCGAGGCAAAGATAAACATGACCGAGGGCACCATGAAATCGGTAAAGGCGTCTTCGGCCGAACGAATTAAAAAAAGGGTCTGAAGGACGCCGATGGCGAGACTGGTGATCCCGATGGGGACAACCTCAAAAACCCACCAGGTGCCGGCCAGCAAAAATACGGCGATAGCTCCTTTAGCCTCACGGGTCAGCGGGAAATGCTTGCCCATGGGGTCGACTGCATCGGACCAGGCGGGTGACCAGTAAACCACCGCGAAAAGGGCAACACCCAGTAAAAGAAATCCCATCTTTTTCCAGTCTATACTTCTGGCTGCAGCAACATCATTACTCATTAATTCCTTCCTCCTCTATCCGGTGAAACTGCTGTCTGAGATGGCTGAAAATCTGCGAGATTCTTCTAAGCTTATGATTTAAAACACTCTTTCATTTTGTGGAACACGGCTACAAATACATCGGACAGTCGCAAAATGCCGACTATTTTTTTACCACCGGTCACCAGTAAAGATTGGTGTTGTCCCATGACAAGCTGATGAATAGCAACATCCAGTGCTGCATCTTCAGAGACATATTCGCCCTCGGTGGGTGTGCCCATAAATTTTTTAACAGGCTGCTCCCCGGCTTTGCGACAGATATCATCCAGGGGGCTGGCAAACAGGTGATAATCCTCCAACATGGATTGCATGAATTGTTTGGTAAACCCAAATCGGTGCGAACCCTCCCCCTGGATCATGTCCTGGTATTTAGGTTCCAGGGCTTTGAGCACATGCAGGTGGCTGAGTTTGCCGACAACCGTGCCGCGTTTATCCAGTACCAGTATCGCCCGGTGGCTGTAACGGGTGTGCCTGTCTTCGAATTTTTCCTGGGCGGTTTCCAAGGCCAAAACGGCTTCGTAAAGGGTTGCGTCTTCGGCCACGGTGGCATATTCCGAAAGCGGCACCATTAAATCTTTGACTGAGTATGATTTCACGGCGACCTCCATTTTTTAGGTAAAGGGAGCTTTTTTATCATAATTCGGCCCGGTTGTATAGCTTTTTTGTTTTGTTCCAACGCCGATTTAATCAGTATTGTTAGGGTGTTACAATGTATTACAAAAATTGAGTGAAACTCATTGTGGGGTATTCGGTATCTGGCACTGGGTATTGGTCTTAGGGAATGGGTTCGACTTTAACATAATACCCTAAATTGGAATATAAAATGAGTTGCACAAGACTACAAAACCAATGCCTGATAGCCAATACCCAATACCGGCTAATTGGGCTTCGCTCCATTAGGGTATCATCTTCATTGAGAAGGGAAAAAATGTTGCAGAATTCCATCCTGAACAAGTGGTGAGCTTTACTTCAGCCGTTTTGATTTCAAAGCTTTGGCTGCTTCTATTTTTCGGGTGAGCAGATTCAAATCGGCAGGCTTTTCGATGACATCCATGGCGCCGAGCTTGACGGCTTCAATGCACTTTTCCGCCGGTACGTTGGCCGTCAACAGGATGATTGGTAGCTCGGGCCTGGTCATCTTGAACAGCTTTAATGCCTTGAAACCGTCCATTTCGGGCATCATCAAATCCATTATTACAGCATCAAAGGATTCTTTTTGTACCATTTTGAGGGCTGCTTCGGCCGAGGTGGCCGTGGATACCTCCATGCCCCGAGCCACCATGCGCTCAGCCATTATATCTAGAAAATCCTTTTCATCGTCAACCAGTAAAATCTTTGCAGGCATTATGTTGCTCCAATTATATTTAATAGCCGCCCTTGCTTGCATCCCGCTCTGCGGGGCTCGCTTCGCTCCTTCGACTGACGCAGACAATATCCGGCCGACGTGGCCGGATATTATTTCCGTTGCCCTTCGGGCAAATCTAAAATCATTCGTTTTTTTCAGCTTTATTCTTTATTCATTTTAAATTATCAATCGCGAAGCGATGCTAACTTTTCTCCGGCCAGGCTTGCCGGGTCGAAGCCTTGTGCGAAGCCCGGTCGGCCGGGCTAAATGTCTGCGACTGTCAGCGTTTGTCTGCGGCTAATTTATCAAAGATTTTATTGCAAATCACGGTGCGCTGCTGCTTTTTACTCCAACTTTTTTGAATATGATCCCGAATAAATAAAAACATAGAAAGCAAAATTTTATGGGTTCAACTATTTATTCCCGGCATTGGATAGTTGCAGATCAATCGCATGGCTTTCTTTAGCTACTGTTAATTCAGCGTTGAGGACCTCGAGCAGGTATTTTTCCGTTTCAGATGGGAAATTTATCAACTGCGCTTCGGCAAGCCCTGAAAGTTGTTTGAATTGAATCCGGATGCTGTTTTTTCTTTCTTCGGCAACAATTTCCACCCGCTTTGGGTCACCGCTGGCGGACATGGAAAAATCCAGGCACCGCCACAAAAGGTTTATCAAAAAAAATGGCGCGGTCTTAAATGCCACCGGATTTTCGGGCAGCTTAAGCGCCACCTTAATCCTCCGCATGGCGGCAAATCTGGCAGTCAGTGCAATGGCCAGTTCAATGGTTTGAGCCAGGTCAACGGTGGTGAATTTTTGATCGATACTGTGAGCGAACAGATTCATATTTTTGATGATTCCGTCCGCCCGGCCAATCTGTTTTTTAACCGTTGCGGCCATAGTTTTTAACCGGACCGGATCAATCGGTATCCCCCGGTCAGCCATTAACGTTAAGTCTTCCAGCAGTCCCGCATTTTCATTGATAATTGCCAGTACATTTTTTATCTCATGGGATATGGATGCTGATATTTGGCCGAAGAATTGCAGACCCGTCTCCAAGTTATTTTCCGGTCCCTGACCCATATAAACGTACCTTCCTTTACCCAATTTAAGTAGTTAGATTCAATTATGACGATGCCCTGGGCCTTACCAGGGGAATGTTGATTTTAAAACAAGTTCCCTTGCCGAGTTGGCTTCGGACGCTGATGGTGCCCCCGATCTGCTGAACCAGGGCATAGGTCACCGCCAGGCCCACGCCGGTTCCGTCATGGCCTGTTTTGGAATAAAAAAACGGATCGAACACGTGCTTCAGATCCGGTTCCGGAATGCCGGGACCGTTATCCGTAAACGAGACTGCAATAAAGTTTTCATTCTTGCGCTCGGCCGTAACATCAAGGTGACCGCCATCCTTCATGGCATTGATGGCGTTGTTAAATAAATTGAAAAAAACCTGCTCCAGTTTTCCGCGGTCACTCTCAAACTGCGGCAGTTTCTCCGCTACCTGCACCGCGACGGTAATGGATCTGAATTCGGCATCTTTGGTTAAAACGCTTTTAACCTCATCAATGATTTCTTTTAAATCGATGGTTTGGACACTCAGATTGAGATGACGGGCGAAATCCAACAGCCCTCTGGTAACCGCCGCGCAGCGCTGTACGGTGGAAACAACTGAATCCACCAGTTCGATGAGCTTGGGATCTTTGGCGTAGGTGGCGGTCAACGTGAATATATCTTTGATATGTCCGGCCTTTTCGTTAATGATGGCCAGCGGATTGTTGATTTCATGGGCCACCCCGGAAGCCAGACGTCCCAAAGATACCATCTTGTTGGCGTATTCGACCTGGTGCATGGTGTCGACCCGTTCCTGGTCGGCTTCGTGGATCTGATTGACCAGGTGCGTGGCAACCCCGAGCGTAACCAGCAGGATCAGAATAATGCTCGTTGCCAGAATTGCCGCAAAGGCCCAGGTCGTTTTATACCAGGGTTGAATGCGTTCGTCCCGGGCCTTTATCATCATCATAATATACGGGGTGTGCGGGATATAGGCATAACCGATGACGATGCGGTCTTTATTCGCATCGATGCTTTCAAACACCCGCGTTTTGGGAGCGTATTCCGGGACCGCGATTGATATTTTATTTAAAATCGAACCGAAATGGCGGGAAGGGGTCTGCAAAACACCATCGCGGTTGATGATAAACAGATCGCTTTTGGCACCCACATCAATTCGAGCAATGGATTCCGTGAGTTGTTCCGGCTTGAGAACCGCATGCAGCACAAACCAGGCGCCGTTCGGCAATTCGCGTTTGACCGCAAAGTCGATATGGGGTGCGCTGCCTGCTTCCGTGACCAATTCACTGATATAGGCACCGCGGTTGAGGACTTCACGAAACCAGGCCAGCTGGTGGTAGTCCAATCCCTCCGTGGGATGCGAGCCGACATGGGTGATCTGCTTTCCCCGGCTGTCGATAACGCCCAGGTCGGTGAATCCGCCAAACCGTTCATTGAGATTCTCCAGAATGTCAGCCAGGCGGGCAGGGTCGGCCAGGGTTTCCGGCCGGTAATCATGCGCGATAAATTCCAGCACCGATTTGCGTTCGGTCAGAAACTGCGAAATCGATCGCCAGGAATTCGAAACCAGCTGGGAGGTGCGCAGCACCAGTTCCGACTCGATGGTTTCCATTGTCAATCGATAGCCGGAAAAGGCCCAGATAACCAAGGGCACCAGTGCAACGGTCGCCGTCGCCAGGATTGCCCGCTTCCAGATTTGTTGAAAGTCAAAGTGGTGTTTATAGGGCCCGGCCTGGACATCGGTGTGATCCAGAAAACCGGGTTTTAGCTTTTTTAATATTGACATGGATTACTTTCTAAAAACTCCTAAAATTTGAGTTTTTTCCGAGAATACGCTCAGAGACGGTGCCCCCTCTATCAATTGAAGATTGATGATTGATGATTGATGATTGAAGATTTGCGGTATTCTACCGATTTAATTTCGCATTCCGCATTCGTCAACCTCAATCGCTTTTGCCTTTCTTCCGCCGTATTTTTTCATTGGCTTGCTGAATCGTATCGCTGAGTTCATTGATGTCCAGGGGTTTTTGCAGGTAGGCAAAAGCCCCCAGGTCCATACATAACTGCCGGTCTTCTTCGCTGCCGTGTCCGGTGAGAATGATGACCTCGATCTGCGGGCGGGTTTCCTTGACTTTGCGCAAAACGTCGAAACCATCGACTCCGGGCATTTTAAGATCGACAATGATGACCTCCGGTTCGTCATCTTTAATCAGGTTAAGCGCGGATTCTCCGTCATAGGCAACAGCCGAGCCCATATCGCGCATCAGCAGTCGTTCGGATAGTGTTTGAATAAATTCGCGTTCGTCGTCCACCAGCAGCACTTTGGACGGCATTTCAAAATTGTGTTTGCGGTAGATATCGGTTTTGTGAAAATCCCTGCCGATTTCTGTTGCCACTGACTTGACGCCGGCAATCGGTTCGGCGATTGATTGGAGTTCTTCCTGGAGTCGGTTGAGCATCAGAACATGTTTGTTGATGGTCAATGTAACCGCGCCGTTTTGAGCGCTAACCGCCACCGTATGTCCCTGTTGAACCAGAGCGGCTTCGGTTTCAGCCGCCAGCCGGAAATCCTCCAGCGCCTGTATTGAATCAGCTGTCTGCTGGATGATGTCCTTGTCGGCGTTGTCCGCTATGAGGGCCGCCGCCTCCCGGGGCGATATTTTATCAACCGGGATGACAATATCATAAAGAATAGGATCCCAGGGATCACCATTGCCAAAAAGAAAATCAATCCAGAAGGCACAATCTTCTTCGCATCTCTGAACCAGTCTGGCGGCATCTTTTTGTGAGATACCCTGCCGCTCGGCGGCGACTGCAGTTCGGTACTTTTTGGGTGCAATCAAACACACCCTGAGAGTATGGCTGATGGTTGCGGGAATCAGCTGCCCGGAAAAGCCGGTGATTAAAGTGTTGTCGGTGGTGATCAAATCGGCAACCGCTATTTTGATATGGGCCAGGGATCTCTCTTTTTCGAGGGTGAATTTATTGAAGACCGAAATTTTGGACGAAAAGGCCCGCTTTATTTTGCTTGCCGCCATAGCTGAGCGCCGGCTTGCTTCGGCCACAATATCATCGTCGTGAAGCTGCCTGTACCCGGTGTGCGCAATGACTTGCCGGGTAATCGGATCTTCCTGACAGAAACCGCCGCTGAATATGGTGATGATCGGCATTTAATTCTCCCTTGTTCGAGGTGACCTGGATATGCGACAGACTGTCGTCAACGGGCAATCTTTTTCCTCCCCGCCTCTGTGGGTCATTTCATGCACGGCATTGATGGCGTTTTCGATGGTCGGGTAGACATGATCCTCGCCGATTTTGACAATTAAATGGGTTCGTCTGAGCACTTGCATGACTGCTCGGTTCACCCGGCACAGTGAAATATCGATTCCGGCACTTCTGACCCGGTCTACCGTCAAAGATAATGCTTCTTCGCCGGATGAGTCAATGTCATTAATTCCGCCGGCCGAGATGATAATGTGTTTGAGATGTGTTTTTGAGCGCCGGCGATTTCTGATCTGATCTTCCAGGTAGCTGGCATTGGCAAAAAACAAGGGTCCGTCGAAGCGAACCACATCGATATAGCGGCATTGGCGCAACCCGCTGGCCACGGCGTCATGCAGGGTGCGGTCTGCGTCCAGGGACAGATCGACAACTTTGGGACGCATGCTTTTGTAAAGAAAGATCAGGAGGGACAGGCCGGCGCCGATCAGGATGCCCCGGTCCAGGTGGGGTGCGAAGGCCAGGGTGCCGATAAAGGTAATGATGGAGACCGCACCATCATACCACTGGGCCTGCCAGGCATGGATAAAGCCTTTGATATTTATCAGCCCCACGACGGCCATCATGATTATTGCCGCCAATACTGATTGGGGCAGATGGTAGAAAAGCGGTGTCAGAACCAGTAACACGACCACCACGGTCAGGCTGGTGAAGATACCGGATAAACCGGAGACAGCCCCGGATTGAAGGTTGACGGCCGATCTGGAAAATGAACCGGAAATCGGGTAGCTCTTAGCAGCGGCGCCACAAATATTGGCCAGGCCCTGACCGATAAGCTCCCGGTTGGGATCAAGCCGCTGGCCGGTCTTGGCAGCCATGGCCTTGGCAACGGAGATCGCCTCCATGAAGCCCAGCAGCGATATGATGACCACAAAGGGTAAAAGATGCAGGATGATATGGTATTCAATATGGGGCAGCGAAAATGCGGGCAGTCCCCGGGGAATATTGCCGACCACCTCACCGCCTCCGGTCATTTGTAAGCGGCCCGATTGCAGCGGGGTGTTGCCGATTTTAAGGCGCCAGACACGGCCGTCATCTTTTTCAGGGTCCGGGATTTCGTTGATCCGATAAAAAGCCAGCGCACCGTTATCTTTCCTGACACCCGCAAAAAGATAGCTGCGTATCTGCTTGCGATAGTCGGCGGCATCCTCTTTGGCTTGTTCGATCCGCAGGGCCAACCGCTCCGCCGCATGCCGGATGTCGAGTATGGCGTGCGGATCCAGCTTAGCCCGGTTGACGTTGAGCTTTTGGATCAATTCCGTCCTTTTTTGGGTCATCTGCACGATAGATTCGAGGGAGTGATTGATTTTTGCAACCGCCTGTTGGACCTTTTCGGAGCGGATGGCCGCAATATCCACCTCAACATTGTGCTCAAACCCAAGGATCCAGGAGAGAATAGTGGTCAATACCACGGCCGCCAGAACATTCGGCAGCCTCGGTGACACGCGCTTCAACCCGAACATGATTGCAAAGGCCAGTCCTCCCATAAACAGCGTCGGCCAGTGGGTGTATTGCGCGGCGGTTATAAAAACGCGGTAGATCAATTCGTAATGGTGGGGGACCTTTTCGATATGGATACCGAATAGCTTGGGAAGCTGAGAAGTTGCAATGATCAGGGCCGCGGCATTGGAAAAACCATTTACCACAGGATGGGAGATGAAGTTGACGACCAGTCCCAATCGCAGCACGCCAAGGAAAAATTGGAAAACGCCGACCATCAGCGCCAGCAAAATAGCATAGGCGATGAATTGCTGGCTGCCGGCTGTGGCCAGCGGTTCCAGCGTTGTCGCGGTTAGAAGTGAGACCACCGCCACCGGACCGGTTGCCAGTTGGCGGCTGGAGCCGAACAGTGCGGCGATCATCGGTGGCAGAAAAGACGCGTACAATCCATAATAGGGCGGCAGTCCGGCCAGCTCGGCGTAGGCCATGGACTGGGGGATGAGTACCAGCGCCACCGTCAGGCCGGCAATGATATCGGCTTTAAGGCTGCTGCTGTTGTATCCTTTTAACCAGTCAAAATATGTGAAAATATTTTTGGTCACGTAATACCTGAATTTTGCACGTATTTTTACTAACCATAACGAGTAACTCCCAGTTGGTTTTAGCTTAATTGGGGTAATATTAAGGATTTTAAACCACTGGGGTCAAGACCTATTTTTGACGCTGCCAAACATCCTGTGGAGAAGAAAAATAATTCGGGCTTTAAAATTTCCAATATTTAAAACCGGATCCTCCCTCTCCTCAAGCCGGAGGCCGGGGTGGTTTGACACTAGTAAATAAGTATTTATATTCACCAGTACTTACCCATGAATATTGTATGAATACGAATGAGAATCGCGATGGAAACCAAGTTGCCTGAGAAGGCCAGACTTCTGAAACAGCTGCAGAAGGAAAAATTCAACATTCCGGATTTTGTCTATGTTTCAGCGTCCGACTTTAAAAACGAAAACTTCAAGATCCTGGAGGCGTTTTTAAAACATCATCGCGAAAGCTTTAAGGTCATTGCACGAAGTGTTCACCCGCAGGAAGAATTCTTCAAGGGGGGAACTTTTGATTCCCTGGAAACGTATGCGGATTTGGGCGGTATCCAATACGCCAGAAAAAAAATTATTAATCTGGCGAAAACAGCCAAGCAAATTGCTATTAAAAGGCAGCAAAAATTTAACAATGCCCCCGAAATAAATCTGTCCGAAATGGGAGTAATTGTCATGCCCTTTATCGGGGGCACCAGTGTCATGGCCAAAATGATCGGGGATCATTGGGAGTTCGGTTACTGCCGCGACCGGTCCCAAAAAGTGCTGCGTGAACCCTATATTACCAACACGCCCCATGACAGAAGATTAATTGACCTGTCCGAAAAGATCCAGCAACACCTGGGGCACCGGTGTGAAATTGAATTTGTGGTTTCCGAAGATGGTGAAATCCATGTGGTACAGGCCAAAGACATATCCCATATCGAAACCCTCGAGCAGAAACAAAGCGAACGATCGATCAAACTGGATGGGCTTAACCGGGTCAGAAAGAGAAGGAATTACCGTGAGCGACCGGTTTACGTAATGGATAACAAGTCTTTCTACCTGAAAATTATCGGCAAATGTGAAGAATTTTTTATGGGTGACGGGATCGCCCAACCGGCGATTGAAGATATCGTGGCTATTATTACGCAATATCAGGCCGATCTTGAAGCATTCGCGTTAAGGCATCAGCGCTTTTGCATCCTGGGATTGTCGATTCAAGAACCGGAAGAGCTTTACCAGATTGCCAACCACTACCTGGATGATTTTCCGGAAATTCAACCGGTTCTCTCCCGGGCCCTGCATGATAATCTATACAAAATAGATTATTTTTTATCCGAAACCGACACCTTGATTGCCAAAGATAAATTCAGGCTCAATCTGTGCGGTCACGATGCCTACGGTATCGATACGGTCCGCAACCCCTTATGGTCTGTGTACTGGAAAATGGATAAGCATGAAATGATGGTCAAAGAATTCAAGAGATTGGGATTCAAAACGGGGGATTCAATCGGGATAGAAATTGATGCGGATGAAAAACCGATCGTGTACCGGTTGTAAGGAATGACGATTGACGAATGTCGAATTATGGGATCGCTACGCTATGTCTTTTAAAAACTGACCGTTCGATACAGAGGCTCACGACAAGCAGAATACATTCATTGGATCACGCCAAGGCGTGATTGAGTGTTCGATGTTCGACGTTCATTTATTATATATTCGATCAAACTGGCGGCTTCCGGAGACCAACGGCTTGGCTGAAACCTGCTTATCCAAGAAACCTTTACCGTGAATCTGATTTTTGCTTCAAAATCTCGTTTGTGAGATACGTGAATACTTCTGCACCTTCCACCGGGGGTTTTTCCTTGCCCTGGGCCACATTTTGGAAAAACTCGATCTTCTCCTTATCAAAGCTGCTGATTTTTTCTTCGATTAACCCCAGTGAGTTATCCATAAGGCTTAAGAGCACAGCCGGTCCGTATAATATTTCGCCGTCCTGCTTTTCGGCTGCGGCGCCGAAGATTTCATGGTGCCGGATGCGAAATGCTTTAGGCGGTGGCTGATAGCCCAGCAATTCAGCGAACAGAGACAGGCTTTCGATAATACCATCGCTGTATCCATTTCCCAGGGAATCCAAACCTTCTTTGGCGATTATATCTAAATCAGCTGCATTGTAGCTGAGATCCAGGCGGTCAATACATTTTTTTTGAACTATTTTCAGCGACGCCTCCTTGCGGCTGATTTTAACATCGGAATCCTTTAAAATTTTAATAATATTGCCGATGCTCAGCATTTCCTTGATATAGGGACTTTTGCGCATGACGACATCTTCAACCGTGGTCCGGTATATGGGCAGCTCATTGTCCAGTACCAGGATATCCCTCGGTTCGCCCTCAGGCTTTTCAATGTAAAGATCAAGGTCCCGTGCCTTTTGGTATTGATAGGGACCCATTTCCAGAAGGCTGCGCATGGCGTCTTTGTCAATTTTACTTCCGCTCTCCGGCGGCCCAAATGATGCGGACACCTTGCGGCTTAATTGGCTGATCTGAATTTTTTTTAGCAAATTATCTTTAAAAGACATGGGTATTTTCGCCCCTCATAGTTTATTTTGCGAGCGTTGAACCTCTGACCTGATCCCTTAAACGGCTACAGATCTATCATATAGTTGGTATCAAGTAAACTCCACCCGGAATCTATTCTTATCATTTTTCTGCCGCTTGACCTTAGGTAGTTATTGATATAAAAAGGCGGGTACCTGAATTTTTGAGCACCATACCCCGTGCCCGGTCAATTGCGCCGGCTTGACGCCAAACTTCACCAATGGCTTTTGCGTGCAAAATTCAGGAAATATAACGCGATGCATAAATTGATGAGGTCATACCATGACTGAAATTGTTAAAATAATTTACGGCGACAAAGAATATCAACTACCGGTAATTGTGGGTACCGAAGGTGAAAAAGCCATCGACATTTCCAATTTGCGGGCGCAATCCGGCCTGATAACCCTTGACACCGGCTATGGCAACACCGGCAGTTGCACCAGCGCCATTACATTTATGGACGGTGAAAAAGGAATTTTGCGTTATCGTGGCATTCCGGTGGAACAGTTGGCCGAACAATCAACGTTTAAGGAGACCGCCTATCTTCTCGTCCATGGCCGGCTGCCGACCCAGCAGGAATTGACCGACTTTTCCGTGATGCTCAACGACAATTCCCTGGTGCATGAAGATATGCGCGCTTTCTATGAGAACTTCCCGCGATCTTCACACCCCATGGGTATACTTTCATCCATGGCCAACGCCCTGAGGAGCTTTTACCCGGAACTTCATAATTTGGAAGAGGAAATCAATATAACAGTCACCCGCCTGCTTTCCAAAACCCGGACAATGGCCGCCATGTCCTATAAGATTTCACGGGGTCACAAGATGGTCTATCCGCGCCCCGATCTGGCCTACTGTGCCAATTTTTTGAATATGATGTTCGATTCACCGGTCCGGCCCTATGAAGTCGACGAAGATGTTGTCAAAGCGCTAAACGTTTTCTGGATTCTGCATGCGGACCATGAACAAAATTGTTCAACCTCCGCCGTACGGATGGTCGGCAGTGCCAAAGTTAATTTATACGCGGCCATTTCAGCCGGAATTGCGGCCCTCTGGGGACCGCTGCACGGCGGTGCCAATCAGGCCGTCATCGAAATGCTCAGCGATATTGCTGCCAACAAGAACATGGATTCTGCCATCAAACGGGCCAAAGACAAAAACGATTCCTTCCGTCTGATGGGATTCGGACACCGGGTTTACAAGACCTTTGATCCTCGTATGAAAATTATGAAAAAGATGTGCGATACGCTGCTGGATAAACTGCGTATTTCTGATCCGTTGCTTGACGTTGCCAAAGAGCTGGAGAACATTGCCTTAAACGATGATTACTTCATCGAGCACAACCTATATCCGAATGTCGATTTTTATGCCGGGATTGTTCTGCGTGCCATCGGAATTCCGACCAATATGTTCACGGTCATGTTTGCCATCGGCCGGCTTCCGGGATGGATTGCCCAATGGAAAGAAAGCCAGGATGATCCCAACTGGAAACTTTGCCGGCCGCGTCAGATTTACACCGGCCCCCCTACCACCGATTACCTTCCAATCGAGAAAAGATAAATTTGTTGATTGGGTTGATTGAGTTGAATGGTTTATTATCCAGATCTCAGGTTTATCTTAAGTCCGCTCCGGTTATGACCGATATATAACAGTGTTAACTTTTTTCAGGGGTTCTGAGTTCCGGGTATAGTGATCCAGGATGCAGAGCCCCGGGCTTGGGGTAAAGAAATCAAACCCTGAACCTTGATGGTACCGTAAAAAGTCCAGAAAAGGCTGACTTTCAAATTTCTCAGTTAATAATTTCAATAGGTTATGTAGCCAGAAATTGAGAAATTTGACTTTTTACGGGTTCATCAACCTTGAACCTTGAACCCTGAACCCTTGTAAATTATGTTCGTTATTCCTCTGACCGGAAAAATCAGCTGGCGCAATCCGCCGATTGTGACCATTGCCATCATTCTGATAAACTGTCTGGTCTGGTTTGTTATCCAGGCTGATGATACGGATCAGCAATACGAGGTTTCGAAGTTTTATTTCACCTCCGGTCTGGCCAATATCGAAATCTCCCACTTTATCGCCTATCGCGACGGCCGTCTTGACGAACCGGTCGAGCTTTTGACAGAGGGGCAGCTTGATGAACAAACCATGGTTCAAAATTATATGGCCATGCAGCAGGATCAGGTTTTTCAAAATAAGCTCAACAATGATGAAATCATCACTGCCTCGGATCAGATATATGCCGAGTGGAAGGAATTAAAAACCGAATATGAGTCCAAGCGTTCTCAGCTGACCACCCTCCAGTACGGGTTTATTCCGGCCCGAAAATCTCTGCTGACATCTTTTACCTATATGTTCATGCACGGCAGTACCGGTCATCTGCTGGGGAATATGATCTTTTTATGGATTGTCGGCTGCATGCTCGAAATGGGGTTGGGACGGATACAGTATGCGGTGCTTTATATATTCGGCGGACTGTTTGCGGTATGGGTGTTCTGGCTGGTTTACATGAACAGCACCGTTCCGCTGGTGGGTGCGTCCGGTGCCATCGCAGGCCTGATGGGTGCTTTTGCCGTGCTGTTCGGCAAAAAAAAGGTTAAAATATTTTACTCACTGGGTTTTTACTTTAACTATTTAAAAATTCCAGCCGTAATTCTGCTGCCGGTCTGGATCGGCAACGAATTTTATCAGATGTTCGGCGGGGGTGCCAGTCATGTGGCTTACGTGGCCCACATCGGTGGACTGACCGGGGGGGCGCTATTTGGCGCTGTATGCCTGAAATTTTCCCTTGGGTTCAACAAAGATGTGATCGCAGAAACACCTGTCGACGAAATATCCCCGCTGATGGAAAAAGCGTTAAAACATATCGCCGAACTTGATATGGAATCCGGCCGTAAATTGCTGGAAGAAGTGCTGGAAAAGGAGCCTGAGAATATTGACGCATTGACCCATCTGTTTAATGTTTACAAACTGGATCCCGAGGATCAAAAATTCCATCAAGTGACTAAAAAATTGATATTTGAGCTCACCCGCAGTTACAATACATATGAGAAAGCCCATCAGATCTATAATGAATATATCGGTCATACCAGCAACCCCCGTCTTTCCCCCCAGTTATATATTCAACTCAGCATCATGTTTGCAGCCACCGGTCATCTGGAAAATGCCGTAAAAATTTTAACCATGCTGCTGAAAAAAGTGCCCGACTCACCGGGGGTCCCGACCGCGCTGCTTAAACTCGCCGGAGCTTACAGTCAAAAGGGATTGGCCATAAAAGGCAACCGGTGTCTGAAACTCATCTGTAACAAGTACCCTGAGTCAACCGAGGCCCGGTTGGCCCGCAAATCGCTCCAGAGTAATTCAACCGCGTCAACCGCGCCAACTGCGTCATCCGCTTAATCCGCCCCGCAAGATAACACATTTAAGATTGTAATTGTTCTTCGAAAACTGAAGGAAGCGGCCAGATCAACTCTCCGGCGGATTAAATAATTATGCTGCGCAATTTTTGTGCGGTGGACCTATTACCTTGCTAACGGTCTGAAAGTAGCGTGTCAGATGGACAATCTTATGTATATGTACGAAATTCTACAAGACTGATATCTCAATCAATAGGGTGTTGTATATTTGCATACAATATTTCTAAAGGTTGACATTTCTCTTTCAATCAACTATTCCAATGGGCTTCTTGGGTTCTGGAAGAATTAAGCTCATAGCTCAAAGCTGAAAGCTCAAAGAGAATGTCGATTTAGGGTTAGGGAGAAAGCGAATTCGGAATTGGGAATGCGGAAATAGGGAAATCCGAATACCCATGAATTCCCTTTTTTGATGTTCATCTTTGTATTTTCTTCGCTTTGCGCTAGGCTCTTTGCCCTATGCTGCTAGGGTACTGTCGACTATCTTCTAGGGCCACTATAAATTTTTAACTGCAGGATGTTAGGTCAAAAAACCATGTGCGAAGAAGTGCTGCCCAACTTGTTCCGGTTAAAGATTCCGTTGCCGGAAAGTCCCTTGAAGTATCTGAATTCTTATATCATCCGTGACCCGGAAAGGAGCCTGATCATTGATACCGGGCTGAATCGCAAGGAATGCCTGGCGGCCATGCAGGCCGGATTACGCGAAATCGGCATCGATCTTGCGAAATCGGATTTTTTTATCACCCATCTGCACGCGGATCATTTCGGCCTCGTCGGTAAACTCGTAACCGATTCCAGCAACGTGTATTTCAGCCGGCCGGAAAAAGAACTCATGGAGTCCTGGGAAGGCTTTGGGGCGATGATCGCGTATGCCGGCCGAAACGGTTTTCCGGAAAATGAGCTGCGTGCTGCACTCGACAAGCATCCCGGGGCCAAATACGGTTCGGAGTGGATTCCGGAATTAAAGGTGATGGAAGACGGCGATCAGATTCATGTCGGAGATTATCGCTTTCAATGCGTTGTCACCCCCGGCCATACGATGGGACATATCTGTCTGTACGAGCCCGAGAAAAAGGTACTGGTTGCAGGAGATCATATTTTAGTTGACATCACACCCAATATCCAGTGCTGGTCGGATACACAAAATCCATTAAAACAATATTTGGCAAGCCTGGATAAGGTAGCCGGGTTGCCGGTCGATCTGGTTTTGCCCGGGCACCGGCGTCTGATCAGGGATCACCAGGCCCGCATCGGGGAGTTACAAAGCCATCATGCCCAGCGGTTGGCGGAGGTGCTCACGATACTTGGCAGGGGTGCCATGACCGCTTTTGAGGTGGCCTCCCGCATGACCTGGGATTTAAAATGCGATCATTGGGACGAGTTTCCCGTCGCGCAAAGATGGTTTGCCACCGGAGAGGCAATTTCGCATTTAAGGCTGCTGGAGGAAGAGGGCCGGGTGGGGCGGAATACCAATGAAAAACTAACATTTTATTCCTTGCTTAAAAAATTATAACGGAATGGATTCTTCTTTATAATTTTATTTTTTGACAGGATCAACAGGATGGTCAGGATTATTTCACGGTTTCCTGATGAAACCGTGAAAACTTTATCCGCCTGTCGGCGGACAAACTGATATAGCATCATCAAATACAGGAGAGCGGAGTATATTTCAGGTTTATAGTAGCGAAATAGTACATTTTCCGCGAAGCGGATTGACCATTTCCGGTTTCTTCTGGAAACCGGAATTAAAAAAATCCTCAAGATCCTGTAAATCCTGTCTATTTTCAAATCTAAAATAGAATCCATTCCATAATTTTTTTTATGTGAAATTAGCCGAATGATCCAAAATATTAAACAAAGCCCGCTCTATCCCATCATAAACCCCCGCAGCATTGCATTTTTTGGTGCTTCCAATCGATTTAGCTCCATGGGTACCAATCAGCTCAGCTCGCTGATGTCTTTGGGATTCGAGGGGAAAATTTATCCGATTCACCCAAAAGAACCGCGGGTTTTGGATCTTAAAGCCTATCAGAGCGTCCGGCAATTACCGGAGATACCGGATCTGGCGGTTATGGTGCTGCCCACCGCGGTCGTGCCGCAGGTCATGGAAGAGTGCGGTCGCCAGGGCATTCGACATGCCATCGTGGTATCCGGCGGATTTAATGAGGTCGGCGGCGCAGGGGTGGAACTCGAGAAAAAGCTCAATGCCGTCGCCGATCAGTACGGCATTTTATTTCTGGGTCCCAACTGCCTGGGGGTTGCCAATCCTTACCATAAATTCAATGTGACATTTCTGCCATTTAACGGCCGAGCAGGATTCATCGGACTGGCTTCCCAGAGCGGCAGTTTTATCACCCAGATGTTCGGCTATTTGAACCGCCTCGGCCTCGGGTTTTCGACCGGAATCAGTGTCGGCAATGAAGCCCGGGCCGATATCGTCGATTGCATGGAATATCTGGCGGCCTGTCCGCATACCAAAGTCATTGCCCTTTACATTGAATCCATTCGGCGGGGCAGGGCATTTGTCGAACTTGCCCGATCGATTGTCCCTGCAAAACCGATTGTGGCCTTTTACGCCGGCGGTTCCGAGGCCGGCCAACGCGCCAGTTTTTCACATACCGGTGCCATGGCCGGTCCGGATTCGCTTTATGATGGGGTCTTCCGTCAATGCGGTGTCATTCGGGCCGACTCTATTACCGAACTATTTGATTTCTGCTCGGTGCTGGGAACCGGTTTCCGACCCACAGATAATCGGGTGATTATTCAGACTCACTCGGGCGGTCCCGGCGCGGCAGCGGCCGATGCCTGCAGCCGCAACGGCTTGAGACTGCCCCAATTTTCAGAAAATACGATCGCAAAACTTTCACCGCTGGTGCCCCACACCGGCAGTGTCAACAATCCCGTTGATCTGACCTTTTCCAAGAATCCGATGGACTATTTTGCCGATATCCCCGATATTCTGCTGGGGGAAACTGCCGCCGACGGTCTGTTGATGTATTTTTTGACTCCCGCACAGATTGTCCGCCGAACCATGGAAAGTATGAAGATCCCTGCGGATCAAATTCCGAAATTGACGGAGAAACTATTCAATGACCAGGCGGAATCCCTGGCGGCTCTGATCAGAAAACATCAGAAACCGGTGATCGGTTTCACTTTTCAGGGGCACGAAAACCTGTTTATCCAGAAACTTATCGATCACGGCCTGCCGGTTTATCCGTCGCCGGAGCGCGCTGCCCGGGCCATGTCCGCCCTGGTCAGGTATTCCCGTTTTCAGCAATTGCAATGAATGCCAGCGTGGTTCGCAATGACCGTAAATTGATGCAAAAGCCTGCGAACATCGCGGAAAAGGGCTGTAGTGTCGCCAATACCCTTAAAAAATCAGTAGAATTATCTGTCCCGTTGACCTGATTTTAAGAAAGATTCCGAAAATGCTGATCGTTGATTTCAGTTTTCGCGAGCTTGAAATTTTTTGCAGGGTTGTCGAGTTGGAAAGTTTTTCAAGGGCGGCCGAGGCCGTTTTTCTGGTTCAGGCCTCGGTCAGTGAACGGATTGCTTCGCTTGAAAAAAAAGTCGGCACCCGGCTGCTGGACCGCCTGGGTCGAAAAGTAATTCCCACGGCTGCCGGCGAGCTTTTGTACAAGCATGCCGTACTGCTGCTCCAAATGAAAGAGACGGCCCAACAGGAAATGGAAAAATTTCTCGGACTGGAGCAGGGAGAAATTTCCATGGGCGGCAGCACCATTCCCGGTGAATACATTCTGCCGGATCTTATTGGCAGATTCAACAAGCAGTACCCGCACTTATCGGTGAAACTGATTATTGCCGACAGCAGCGAGATTGAAAATCGCGTCCTGGCGGGTGAAATTGAAATCGGCGTGATCGGATCAAAAAGTTTACATGCCAACCTGCTGTGCCAAAAACTATGGCAAGACGAACTGGTGCTGGCCGTCCCGGCCGGGCACCCGTGGGCCCGGCGCAAGGCCGTCTCCTTGCAGGAGCTGCGGGAAGCACCATTCATTCTGCGAGAAGAAGGCTCCGGAACCCTGAAGATCCTGGAAGCTTATTTGCGTGACTGCGGCGAAAACGGCACGAACGCTTTTCAAGTCTCCGCCCGCTTTGGTTCATCAACGGCGGTTAAGGAGGGTATCAAATCCGGTCTCGGCCTGTCCATCCTTTCGGCCAGAGCTATTGAAACAGAGGTCAAGGCCGGCCTTATCAAGGCTTTGAAAGTTAAAGGACTTGCAATGTCCCGCAACTTTTTTCTCATCCGCAATAAACTGCGGATTGCCTCGCCATCCTGCAAGGCCATGCATGATTTTCTGCTATCGGAAAAACTTTAAATGCGGTCCCCATCTATCGGAATTTCCTGTTTGACATATCAATATTTCTCATGAGATAAGTTTTTTGATTTTAATTTATCCATGAGGTCCATCATGATCGACGACTTTGGCTTTACCTGAGGGCATTGAGTCAGCTAACCGGGTTTGTTAGACGAAACCGTGTGCCAAAATCGTATCCAACCTGACATCACCTAATCGTCATGGGCCCATAAATTCCTTTGTTTTCGGTATCAGCCCGGCCGCCTCGCCCGGATCAATCAGCCTTTGAACTAAATATCAAGAACCGCTGCACCTATTCGGCATGAGCGCCCCGGCGGAAAAAAGCATCACGGTCGGCAAACGAATGAGTGTTTTAGATTGGACATACAGACTGTTGCGATGGGGGATTGGCGCCATTTTCATCTATGCCGGAAGCATAAAACTTCTGGAGCCGGAAACGTTCGCCGTCTTGATCGCGGCTTACGGCATCGTGCCGCATGGCCTGCTCATGCCGGTGGCCGTCGCCTTGCCGGCCCTGGAAATCGTTTGCGGTATCGGACTGTTGTGCGAAATCGAAGGCAGCCTGGCGGTGATAACCGGTTTGCTGATTGTGTTTATCGCGATTTTAAGCTTTGGCATCCGGATGGGGCTGGACGTGGACTGCGGCTGCTTCGGCCCGGAGGATCCCGAAGCCGAGGCATTCCATGGCCTCAGGCCATCCCTCTATCGTGACCTGGCCATGTTGGCGGGGGTCGCTTTTATATATGGATGGCGTCGCTATCGCGCCATCCAGCCGGTAAAGATAACGCAGATAATGAAAAACTAGCAAAAAAAAGGAGGACGGAAAATGCGTACATTTAATTCGATGCTGAAACTGATGACCGCGAGTGTTTTGGTGTTCATCCTGGCCGGGCCGGCAGCCGCCCTGTTCGAAAACAAATTCGAGCAGGAGGTGGAAACGGAAACCGGCGCGGTCAAGCTGGTGCGCGAAGTGCAGCGGGGCGGCTACGATGTGGTCACCACCGCAGAGCTCAAGCAATGGATCGATTCCGGCAAGGATATGGTCATTGTAGACACCATGCCCTATGATGCCAGCTACCAAAAAAACCATGTGCCGGGTGCGGTGCAGTTTCTGTTTCCCATTCCGGAGATGACCCAGTGGAACACCCGGGAGACCGGCGGCAAGTCACAAGAAGATTTTATAAAACTGCTGGGCAGCGATAAAAACAAAACTATTGTTATCTACTGCGGGTTTGTCAAATGCACCCGCAGCCACAATGGCGCGGCTTGGGCCGCCAAGCTTGGCTATAAGAATGTCTATCGCTACCCGGGCGGAATTTTCGCCTGGAAGGGGGCCGACTATCCGATGGAAAGGTCTGAATGAGCAGGAAATTAAAAAATCGGGATCGCTGCGGCTTGGGCTCGGGGGATTTGAAGCCGGCCGAAGCGGTTTCCGGCAAGGCGCCGCCCTCTTTGGAACCGTGTCTAAAGGATATCCGGGAGCGTTGCACGGAGTGCGGCGCCTGCACCCAGGCGTGTGCCTTTTTGACCCAATACGGCACGCCCAAAGCCATCGCGAACGGTTGCGATTTCTCCTTGCCCCGGCATCAGGCCAAAGCCTACGAATGCAGTTTATGCGGCCTGTGCAATGCTGTCTGCCCGGAAAGACTCGATCCCGGCGGCCTGTTTCTGGAGATGCGCCGGTTGTATGTCGAAGACGGCAATTTCGATAAGAGAGCTTACCGGGCGATTTTAGGCTACGAACGGCGCGGAACCTCGGCCTTGTTTTCGTGGTATGGGCTGCCGCGAGGCTGCGATACGGTATTTTTCCCGGGCTGCAATCTGCCGGGAACCCGGCCGGAGGTGACCCGGCGGATGTTCCGGCATTTGCAGAAAATCATTCCCGCTGTCGGAATCGTGCTCGACTGCTGCACCAAACCTTCCCATGACCTGGGACGCCGAGCCTATTTCGAATCAATGTTCGGCGAGATGATCGCTTATTTGTCGGGCCGAGGCGTCAAGACCCTTCTGGTGGCCTGTCCGAGCTGTTTCCAGGTTTTTCAGCATCACGCCAAGGGCATCCGGGTCAGGACGGTTTATGAAGTCATCCAAGAATTCGGCGGTCTTGAAGGCGCGCCTCCCGGCGGCCGGGAGGTCGTTGTACACGATCCCTGTGCCCTGCGCAACGAAGCGAGCGTGCATCAGGCCATCCGCAGCCTGTTGAGCGGCATGGGGCTGACGGTGGCGGAGATGGAACACCATGGCAAGCGCACGGTCTGCTGCGGAGAAGGCGGAATGGTAGCGTATGTAAAGCCTGAATTCGCCGGGAGTTGGTCCGGCGTCCGCGCCCGTGAATACGGTGGTCGACAAGTGGTTACGTACTGTGCCGGTTGCGCCGCCTATCTAAAGCGGGCGGTTCCGATTGTCCACATCGCCGATCTTTTGTTCCGGCCCGAAGCTGCATTGAACGACAATTTGAAGGTGGCGCGGGCGCCCCTCACCTACCTGAATCGACTGCTTCTCAAGCACCGCTTAAAAAAAGAACTAAAACCGGAAACCAGTCGGGTGAGACCCCGCGGGCTGGATTGAAAGTAGCGCAATATCAAAAAATAACGTTCAACCGATCCAACGACGTAGTAAGGAGACTAAGATGAACAAACGATTATCTCTTATCGCAGCAATATTGATGTCCTTTGTATTAATCCTGCCGGCCGGAGCGGCCGAGTTAAAATTTACCGCCATTCCGGACCAGGATACGGCGCGTTTGGAGGAGCGTTTTAACAAGATTGCCGATTATCTTGCCAAGGAGCTCGAAATTACGGTCACTTATATACCGGTGAAGTCCTACGCCGCCTCGGTCGAAGCCTTTAAAAACAACCAGGTGCAGCTGGCCTGGTTCGGCGGTCTTTCCGGCGTAGAAGCGCGTCAGGCCGTACCCGGCTCCCAGGCTATTGCCCAGGGCGCCGAAGATGAGCACTTTATCACCTTTTTTATTGTCAACTCCGCGACGGGTTTAAAACCCGGCAGCGATTTTCCAGCCCGGATTGCCGACCTGACCTTCACCTTTGGTTCCAAGGGCTCGACATCGGGCCGTTTGATGCCGGAGTACTACATCCGCCAATATTTTAAAAAATCACCGCGCGAGGTTTTCAAGCGGGTGGGTTTCAGCGGCGACCACACCAAAACCATCGCGCTGGTTCAGGCTGGCAGCTATCAGGTGGGAGCCGTCAATTTCAAGGTGTGGGAAAATGAAATGAAGGCAGGCAAAATCGATTCCCAAAAAATCAGCGTCATCTGGCAGACCCCGCAATACCCGGATTACAACTGGACCATCCGCGGTGATGCCGACAAAACCTTCGGGGCGGGCTTCATCAAGAAGGTGCAAACGGCCCTCGTTGCGATGAAAGATCCGGACCTGCTGGCTTCCTTTCCGCGGTCGGCCTTTATCCCGGCCGATAATACCATGTATCAGCCGATTCTGGACGTGGGAACGGAAATCGGAATATTAAGGAAATAGCTCAAAGCCATGGAAACTGTTTCGCCATCCGGGAAAAGTTCAATGAATTCGCCAACGCCGATTCCAAAAATCAAGGACACTGACTGTCTGTTCGAACTGCAGCATGTTAACGTGTCCTATGGGCAAAACCCGGCGCTGCGGGATATTACGCTGCGGATACGGGAAGGCGAAACAGTGGCCGTGATCGGGCCCAGCGGGGCGGGCAAGAGCACCCTGCTGAACCGGCTCTACGAAATGCGGTCCGATGATTGTGCCTTTGTCCATCAACAGTACGCCCTGGTTCCCCAGCTCTCGGTTTTTCACAACATTTACATCGGGCGGCTGGATCGCCGGGCGACATGGTATAACCTGCTCAACCTGATCAGGCCGCGCCAACCGGTGATCGACGAAGTAATGCCGATCCTGGAGACCCTCGGCATGAACGAGAAAATATCGGCCAGGGTCGGGGCTTTGTCCGGCGGGCAGCAGCAGCGGGTGGCCGTCGGCCGCGCCATGTACCGCGGGGGCAAGGTGCTGCTGGCCGATGAGCCGGTATCCTCCGTCGATCCGCTGCAGGGGGAAGCCATTTTGGATCTCATTGTCAACACCGGCAAAACGGTGATCATGGCGCTGCATTCGGTAACATTTGCCCGCCGATTCGCCAAACGCATCATCGGATTGTGTGCCGGCCGCATCCGGTTTGACTTGCCGGCCGGGCAGCTGACCCGGGAACTTATCGACGAGTTGTACCTGACATGCTGAAAACCAGCCTGATATTCATCGGCCTTGCCCTGGCAGCCTTGTGCCTTGCGGACCTGGAAGTCACCACGCTGCACCCCTGGCCGGAACTCGGGCGCATGATCCGCGGAATGGCGGCACCGGATTTATTGTCCCTGCCGGGAATATGGCGGGCCTTTGTCAATACGGTGGCTTTTGCCCTGTGCGGAACCTTTTTGGGTGTCGCGCTGGGTGTGGTGCTGGCCTTTTTTTTTGAGTTTACGCCGGTGCGTCTGTTCTGTGCGTTCATCCGCGCCATTCATGAAATCTTCTGGGCCTTTATATTTCTGCCTATCGTGGGATTGAATCCCACCTGCGGGGTGCTGGCCATCGCTATCCCATACGCGGGTATCTTTGCCAAAGTTTATGCCGAAATTCGCCAGGAATCCGACCAGCGCCCCTTGCAGGGAACGCCGGCGGGCTCCGCGGCGCTGAGCCGATTCTTATACGGGTCACTGCCGGTCATCTATCAGGATGTCAAACACTACACCGCCTACCGCTTTGAGTGCGCCCTGCGATCCAGCGCCGTTCTGGGATTCATCGGTCTGCCCACCCTGGGATTTCACCTCGAAACCGCCTTTCGGGAAGGGCACTACGCCCAAGCCGCCGCCATCCTGTACGCTTTCTATCTGCTGATCGCATCCGTCAGGTACTGGGCCAAACCCCGTTTTATCCTGATCCCGATTGTCTTTGCGTTTTTGTTTTTATCCAAAGAAATCTATTTCTCCGTCGATAACGTCAGCCGGTTTTTTACCTACGATATCCTGCCCTGGCCCATGCGCCGGCAGGGTATGCTCGACGGCAGCCGGGCGATTGCCTTTCCCTGGCAGGATATCGGCGCCTGGACCCTGGCCGTCCTAAAACAGGAAGGGGTGGAGGGGGTCTGGAATACGGTGATTCTGACGCAAATTGCCCTGGCTTTTACCGGTGTTCTGGCGCTGATGAGTTTTCCCCTGGCCTGCGTGCATTTTATGGGCAGAATCGGTCGTCGGTTGGCCCATGGGGTTCTGATCGTGGTCCGTACCACGCCGGAATTCATTCTGGCCTATGTATTTGTGCAGTTATGGGGCCCATCGATGCTGCCGGCCGTTTTGGCCATCGCCCTTCACAACGGTGCCATTTTGTCCTATCTGGGCAGTCAGAATGCCGACCTGGTCGAACTGCGGGTGGACGCCCCCCAAAAGCGCAACAACCGCTACCTGTACGAAATCCTGCCCCGCGTATACGGACAATTCCTGGCTTTTTTATTCTACCGCTGGGAGGTGATGATGCGCGAGTCGGCTATCTTGGGCATCCTGGGCATTTACACCCTGGGCTTTTTTATCGACAGCGCCTTCGCCGATCATAAACTGGACAAGGCGATTCTCCTGATATTGATCACGGCCGTGCTCAATATGGGAATTGATACCGTCTCACAGGTTATTCGCCGGCGTTTGAAGATATCCACCAAGCTGGTAACTTCATCTGGATTAGGGTTGATGCACTGAGGCTACCATTTTAATTAACCCCAAATTAAAAAAAACTTTGACAAAAGAAATGCATCAATTATTTTTAAGATGATCGTTAAAATCGATAAGCGACATTTAATAGAAAGGATGAAAAAATGAAAGCACAGGTGCTGCATAAATACGATGAGCAAATGACCGCTGATAGTTGGGTAAATCTGGAGAACGTCGAAGATCCTAAGATCGAGAAAGCCACGGACGTCATTGTTCGCATCGGAGGCGCCGGTGTCTGCCGGACCGATCTGCACATCATCGAGGGTGTCTGGAAACCCCACATGGACCCGGACGGCAACAGCCTTTTACCGTTGATAATGGGCCATGAAAATGCGGGCTGGTTGGAGGAGATCGGACCTGAAGTCGAAGGTTTCCGGAAAGGGGATCCGGTGATCATTCATCCCAAGGTTACCGGCGGAACCTGTCTGGCATGCCGGCGGGGACACGACATGCACGGCGAAGGGATATTTCCGGGTCTTGATTCAAACGGCGGTTATGCCGAAGCGCTCAAAACATCGGTGCGCAATCTGGTTAAATTGCCGCAAACTCTGGCCCCCAAAGACGTGGCACCTTATGCGGATGCGGGTCTGACTGCCTACCGCGTGGTCAAAAAGGCCACCCGGCTCTTGCTGCCGGGCGAATATTGCGTGGTCATTGGCGCCGGCGGACTGGGCCACATTGGAATTCAGTGCCTCAAGGCCATGTGTGCCGCCGACGTGATCGTGGTGGATAAATCCGATACATCGCTGGAGCTTGCCAAACAAAGCGGTGCCGACCACCTTGTTAAGGCCGATGGAAATGAAGTCGAGGCTGTCTTGAGTCTGACCGACAATCTCGGTGCGGAAGCGGTGATTGATTTCGTCGGGGAAAAAGGGACGACGGCCAAAGGGCTTGCCATGACGCGGCCGAATGGCAACTACTATATTGTCGGGTACGGTGAGGATATCCAAATCCCAACGGTAGATTTGATCATAACCGAGCGCAATATTATCGGCAACCTTGTCGGCACCTGGGCCGAGCTCACCGAATTAATGGCCTTGGCCGACCGCGGTCTGGTGGAACTGGCCGTTAAGGAATACAAGCTTTCCGAGGCCGATCAAGCACTCAAAGATCTAAATAACGGAAAAGTCAGGGGGCGGGCGGTATTGATTCCTTAGGCGCTTTACTGCATCGTAAACCCGCCGTCCACGGCATACACCTGCCCGGTGATGTAACCGGCCTCAGCCGAGGCCAGAAACACCGCCAGTCCAACCACATCGGCAGGACGCCCCAAGCGGCCGAGCGGCACTTGGTAGGTAGTATAGGCCTTGAGCGCATTTTCCGGAAAAACATCCAAGGCCGTTTCCGTCTCGATGATTCCCGGTGCGATCGCATTGACGGTGATGCCCATGGGGGCGACCTCGCGGGCTAGTGCCTTGGTAAATGCGATCACCCCGCCCTTGGCAGCCGAATACGGCACCATACCCACCGCGCCGACCAAACCGGAGACGGAAGCGACATTCACAATGGATCCGGTGCGTTGCTGGCGCATGGAAACAAGCGCGATTTGGCTGCATAAAAAAACGCTCTTAAGATCAAGCGCCATCACCTCATCCCACTCTTCATCGGTCACCGCCGCTAAGGGTTTGATCGGAAACCCGCCTGCGTTGTTTACCAGAACGTCCAGCCGGCCGAATTCTTCGACAGTGCACCCGATTAAATGCTCAACCTGGGAGCGCTCGGTCACACTGGCCTGCACCGCCAGCGCCTGCCGCCCCAGTTGTCTGACTTCGTCAGCCGCGGCTTCGGCGGCGTCCTTGCTGCGAGTGTAGTTGATGACGATATCGGCCCCTTCGCGGGCCATCGCCATTGCAATCTCCCGGCCGATACCCCGGCTGCTGCCGGTCACCAGGGCAACCTTGCCTGCCAGCCTCATAAGCACCTCCTATGCTCCTTCGAGCACCCCGATTACGGTGCCGACCTTTACTTTCGATCCGGCCGAGATAATGATTTCACTTAAGCTGCCTGCGGCAGGTGCCGTGACATACAGGGTAATTTTTTCGGTTGTTGCTTCCGCCAGATCCTGCCCTTTTGAAACTTGATCACCGATCTGTTTTATCCACGAGACAACGGTGACTTCCAGGGCACCGTCGGCTGTCGGTGGTATCTTAATATCGTAACGCACGAATTATCCTCCTCATTTGATTCAAGATAGGGCTTCGCCCCAATTGGAATGGTGGAATGTTGGAATAGATAAGATCCTTAAAAGCCCACTATTCCATTATTCCAGGATTCAGGCAAGTACGTATGCCTCAAAAAATACTTATTTTACTCAACCAGTTGTAGAAATTCCGAGACGTTTCGATAGATCCGACCACGCAATGCTCCGGGCCTCAAGTGCAAAGCATTCTTCCAGAATCTGCTTAAGCCGGCTCTTGACCTGCGCCATGGAGGGAGATCCCCCCAATACCTTTTGGATGGATGTTACGGGCATCTGCCTGACGCCGCATGGGTTAATCAGGCCAAAGGCTGCCAGATCCGGGTTGAGATTCAGTGAAAAGCCGTGAAACGTATAGCCGTGTCTCACGGCGATTCCGACGGCTGCGATTTTGGCTTCCTCGCGCCAGACCCCGGGTTGGCCTTCTTTCTTGCCGGCATGAATATCATAGCCGGCCAACAGCTCAATCAGTACATCCTCCAGCCGATGCAGATATTGATTGGCGTTGAGCCCAATGTCTGCAAGATACAGCAGAGGCGATACGATCAACTGGCCCGGCCCATGATAGGTGACGTCACCGCCCCGGTTCACCTCCAGCACTTTGATGCCGCGCTGCGCCAGATCTTCCGGCGAGGATAGAATGTTATCCCGGCTGCCGGACCGGCCGATGGTGAAGATCGAAAAATTTTCCTGCAGGATAACCGTTGGCGCAAGATGTCTATCCAGACGCGCTTGAAGTAATTGCTCCTGAATGGCAAACGCCGGGGCATACTGCGTCAAACCCAGATCCAGCCAGTAGCCGGTTTGTTTATCGACAGCCGTCATTTATCCATCGCCAATCAATCTAAAGCCGGGCCTGTCAGGGAAGGGGACACAACACGCCGCCGCATTCCTGATAAAGGGCCTGCAAATCACCATTGAGTTGGGCGAAGATGTAGACCGGCGCACAGCCCGGGTATTCGATGACTTTCTTGGCCAGCTTCATCGCTTCTTCGACCTTATCTTTGCTCGGGAATAGCTTCCAGCAGTCGCCGGTCACAAACAGATGTTTATCCTTGACCTGCTCGGGCTCAAAATCAGGCACACCGCCGGCGACAACATAGATTTCTCCGACCTTGTCGCTGAAATCTTTGGTGTCGACATTATTATTGAAGTTGTCCAAAGCACCCCGAATGTTGACAAAACAACCCGGACAGGTCTGCTGCATGATGGCGTGGATGCCGGGGATCAATCCCGTTGGATCATTCATAGGCCTTTTGAAAAAAGTGCGCACTTCTGAGACGGGGGTGCCCACCACCTCGATCTCATCGATTTCCCTGACCCCCAATCCATCCGTAGCTGCAATGCGAATGGCCGGCACTTCGATGGTTTCAAATCCCATGACGTAGGAGGCGACGGCATCCACCGCCACCGTGCGGGAGCCGGCTATCAGCAGATTCATTTCAACCGGTGTGCCGGCATGCGGTCCCTGGCCTTCCATGGCAATGACGGCATCGACCAGCGTCAGGTCGGCCTCGCGTACCCGCAGCAGATCCGCACACTTTTGCCCCAGATCCAGGCGATGGACGTCCTGCTGCTCCCCGCTGGGATGAACGTTGGGGATGATCCCCTGCCAGTTTTTGATTCCCAGGGTAACGGTGCCGGCCAGATGGGTCTTCATTTTAGGCAGATTAATAACCCGGTCGGCATCCAGCAGGGGTTTGTAGATCTTGGCCCGCCGGTATAGCTTGGCCCCTTTTATTTCCACGTCTACCAGTTCCTCTTCGTCAAAGAAAATGACCCGGTCGGCACCGCCCCGCTCGGCGGCGGCCCGCATCCCCGCCATCTCAAAAGCCGGACGGGCTTTGCCCACATGCTGGCCCAGGGACGGGTTGTCGCCCACCCATACTGCTTTGGCCTTGGAATTTTCCTTGAGGTAGCTCACCACGGCTTCGATGACACGGGGATCGACTACCGAAAAGCTTTCAGGGGGTGCCTGAAAGGCCAGGTTCGGTTTGATCAAAACCGTCTCCCCCGCTTTTATGATACTGTCGATGCTACCCACTGCAAGCGCAACGGTTTCCGCAATTTTTTCCTTGAGCTTTGCGATATCTTCGTCATAGCGGACAAATTTACCACCTAAAAATTCAGCGTTGCCTTTCAGTTCACCGGTTTTTACAATGGCTACTTTTGGTTTGGACATGTTAACCTCCCTGATAAGTTTTGTTTAAAGCGTTGTCGGTTAAATATTTCCTGCCGAAAGAATGATTACCGGTGCCGGTTGACGAGCATCTCGTCGGCATACACACAGAGATTTTCTTCGGGCAGCGCCAGCCAGACGTCGCCGGTCGGGACCGTGGCACCTGCGTTGAGCTTGACCCGTAGCTTTTCTTCCTGAATCCCCACGGTGGCTACCCGGGCGTTGCCAAATTCCTGCACCAATTGGACCTGTCCTTTAATGGCCCAAATACCAGCCGAATCCGTGAAGCGCACATGTCGAGGCCTGATGCCGATCTTAAGGTCCTGGGCATCGGCTGGAATCGACACTCCGCTGGGAACCGAAATCGATCCGCCGGCCGTTTGGAGTTTATTTCCGGCGAGGGTGCACTTAATAAAGTTCATGGCCGGCGAACCGATGAAATAGCCGACGTAGGTCGTTTGCGGCCGGTTATAGAGTTCCTGGGGCGTGCCGATTTGGATCACCTCCCCATCGTTCATCACCACAATGGTGTCGGCGAAGGTCATGGCCTCATTCTGATCGTGCGTCACGTAAACCATTGTCAGACCGTAGAGTTCGTTGATTTGTTTGAGCTTGCGCCGGATTTCAAATTTCAGCTGGGGATCGATGACGGTCAGCGGCTCATCCATCAGCAGGGCAGAGACGTCCTGCCGGACCAGGCCCCGGCCCAGGGATATAAGTTGTTTTTCGTCGGCGGCCAGCTTGCGTGCCGGTCGCTTGAGTTTGTCCTTCAGATTCAGCAATTCGGCTACTTCGTTTACCCGACGGGTGCATTCGGCGGCGGGGATTTTGCGGCATACCAGCGGGAACGACAAATTTTCTTCGACACTCATCAGAGTGTATATCACCGGAAACTGGAATACCTGGGCAATATTGCGTTTGGGCGTCGAAAACCGGGTAAAATCGACATTGTCGAACAGGATTTTGCCCCGGGTCGGCTGAATCAGGCCCGAGATAATGTTGAGCATGGTGGTCTTGCCGCAGCCGGATGGTCCCAGCAAAGCATAGGTGCCGCCGTCTTGCCAAACCAGATTCAGTGCTTTGAGCGCGTAGGTCGGATTGTCGGCATCCGGCTCATAGGTGTGGGCAATGTCGCAAAGCTCAATCGTAGCCATTATTTACCTCCGATCCGCTTCGGTTGCTGCCGGACAGGCAATCAGGTTACCGTCTGCCGAAAAGCTGAATATTCGATCTGAATTGAGATCTACCTGAACCGTGTCTCCGATGGCATGCCGATAGACGCCGTCCTCGAAGAGTATAAATGATCCGATATCCCCTCTCAGATGAAGAATCGTCTGGGACCCGCTGATCTCGCTCAGTTCCACCCGGCTGCCGATCATCCTGCCGAGTTGCAGGTCGACCGCACGCAAACCGAAGCGATACGGCCCTTGGGGCAGCTGCGCCATATGCGCCGGAAGGGGCAGCCGCACGCTGCCCTGCAGTTGAATGTCGCCGTTTTCAATGGCGCCGTTAAAAATATTCATGGGCGGATCGTTGATGATTTCGGCGCACCGGATCGTAACCGGTGCATTGAAAACCGCCAGCGGCTCCCCCTGCTGGATGACGCCGCCTTCGTCCATGACAATCATCTTGTGGCCGAGTTGGATCGCCTCGGCCGGATCGGTCGTCGTATAGACGAGGATGGCGTCGTCCTGGCCTTCAAAAATATTCTGAAACTCTTCCCGCAGCTGCTCACGCAGCTTGTAGTCCAGATTGACGAGCGGTTCGTCCAGCAGCAATATCTCGGCACGCTTCACCAGGGCCCGGGCCAGGGCGACGCGCTGCTGCTGACCGCCCGACAGGGCTCCGGGGCGACGTTTTTCAAAATCAGCCAGCCCCACCTTGCCCAGCACCTCCCGTGCCCGCTGATGGGCTTCGGCCCGGGGTATCCCGGCTCTTTGCAGCGGAAAAGCCACGTTGGCCAGCACATTAAGATGCGGATAGTTGATGAACTGCTGGTAGACCATGGCCACGCGGCGTTTCCAGACCGGCAGCCGCAGATAGTCGCTGCCGTGCAGCGTCAGGGTGCCCTTCTGAGGCTGCTGGAGCCCGGCAATGGTGCGTAACAGCGTGGTTTTGCCGGCCAACGTGCGGCCCAGTACTGTGTAGAGCCCCCCGCGCCGGAACGTCAGGTTGATATCATCCAGATGGGCGACCCCGTTCTCCCGGATATCTATGTTTTGCATGATTAAAGCCATCCAGACCTCCTTAACGGATCGCACCGGCCATGTTGCCACTGGAAAGAAAGCGTTCGACAAAAAAAGCAATGATCACCAGCGGTGCGACGGATACCAGGGCCGAAGCGGAAAGGCTCCACCACGGGGTTACCGAAGAATTCAGGGCCACGACCGCCACTGGAAGCAGTTGGGTCTTGGTGAACGTCAGTGTGAAGGCAAAGAAAAAATCGTTCCAGCCGAATATGAGGCAGAACAGTCCCGCAACCGCGATGCCCGGCAGGGAGTTGGGCAGGATCACCCGCACAAACGCGCCGATCGGGTTGCAGCCGTCGATCATGGCCATCTCGTCGACCTGAGGGGGCACGTTGTTGAAAAAGTCGACCATGACCCAGGTGGCAATCGGCAGCAACAGGGCGACATAAACCAGAATAAGGCCGGCGATGCTATCCAGCAGTCCCAGAAACTGCAGCATCAGGAAAAAGGGAATGGCCAGCACGATGGGCGGCATGATGCGCTGGGATATGAAAAAAAAGGTAATGTCGCTGTTCTTGACAAAACCCAGCCGGAACCTGAAGCGCGACAGGCCGTAAGCCGCCAGCGTTCCGAGCGCCAGGCTGATCAGGCTGGCGCTCAGGGTGACCACGGCACTCGAGATATATGGGGCGACGATGTCGATCCCCTGGCCGCCGGTACGGACCAGCACCTTCCATCCCTCAAGCGAAGGTTTATACTGCAGCCACGGAATGTAGGTCGCCCCGCCGGTGACACCATTGGCGGTCTTAAATGAGGTTGTCAGCGCCCACAGAAACGGCAGCGCTACAAAGGAGGACCACAACAGGATGGCCAGATATTTGAACAGCAGATAAGTCGTTTTCATGCGTTAATCCCGTGCGATTTTATAGGTCAGCACCTTGGCAATGATCGTCAAACTGATGATCATGATCACCAGGTAGATGAGCGAAAGCGAGGCCGCGTATCCGATCTGGTAGTCCCGCAACCCCCGGATGTAAATATAGTAGCTGCTGGTCTCCGTGGCGGTGCCGGGTCCGCCGGAGGTCAGGACGTAGACGGTCTCCATCAGTTTGGAAGCTTCGATCAGCCGGATCAGGATGGCGCCGATGGAGATGGGCGCCATCAGCGGAAAGGTGACGCTGAAAAAGGTTCTCACCGGTCCGGCGCCGTCGATGGCCGCCGCCATATACGGTTCGTTGGGCAGCGACAGCAACCCCGCCAGCAGGAGCAGGAACATGAACGGGGTCCACTGCCACACCTCCACCAGAATGACACTTATCATCGACATGCCGCCGGTGGACAGCCAGGTCAGCGGCTCGAATCCGAACAACCGCACGATATCGTTGGCCGGTCCCAGGGATTCATGCAGGATGGTGCGCCAGATGACCGACATAATGACCGGCGTGGTCATCATCGGCACGAGAAAAAGCACCCGCACGAAGCGCTTGAGGATGACGTCGCGCCATACCAGAAGCGCCAGAGCGAATCCGAGCATGTACTGGATCAGGACCGAGCCCACCGCCATCATGCTCAGCCGGCTCAGTGCTTCCCAGAACCGCAGGTCATGGAACAAACGCACGTAGTTCTTGCCCCCCAGCCAGTCGAGCCCGGGTTTGACGACATCCCAGCTGGAGAAGCTGACCCGGACCGTAAAAAGCAGCGGAAAGATGATAATCGCTACCAGCACGATAAGTCCGGGGAGCAGAAAAAAATGTTTGTATTTTAATTTCAACATAGCACCCCTGAACGCGCTGCAAAGTATCCTGGCCCAGAAGCCGGGCTTTGCTTTGACCCCGGAGGCCTGGTGTTTACCTTGAGACGTTGACTGGAATGATGGAGTGGTGGAGTAATGGAGTATTGGATATAAAGGGCGGAAATTATCTTGATTTTAATCTCTGATTTACCAAATGTATCGAAAAAAGATCTCATCCTTCTGAACCCATTATTGCAACATTCCAGTATTCCATCATTCCACGGCATTGGTCTCCAGCATAGCCAGTTTAGGCTGAACCCGATGACGGGATCTTCAACTGGCTTGGTGGACCAGGTTTTGGATTCTGAATAAAATTGTCGATGTCGAAGCGTACGGCCGGGAAACTGTTCCCGCGTTCTAAAAAAGGGCAGGCCGCATGGTTGCGGCCGCGGCCTGCCCTGTTTTTCAAGGTGACTATTACTGCAGATTGTCTTCGAGAGCAACCACGTTTTTGTAGGCGTCGCGAACTCGATCCTTGCCGATACGGTCGACAATCTGGCGCCACTCCTCAGCCACTTCATCCATGGCTTTCTGAGGCGATTCCTGCCCGGCAAGCGCCTTGGAGACACCGGCGGCCATCGACGACATGAACTGTCCGACGCCCGGAACCCGCAGGTCGAACACCCGGTTTTTGCTCAGATCCATACCGGAGAGCGTCTCCACGTAAGTTTTGGCGGTATTTTCATCCCAACCCAGCTTTTCGATCCAGAAATTGGGATCGAAATGGGTGGTGCGATAGGGGTTGACCCCGAAACGGCCGATCTGCAGGTCGTGCAGGGTGTTGGCCTGGTTGCTGAAAAAGCACAGGTAGTCAAACGCCATGTCTTTGTTTTTGGAAGACTTGGCAACCGCCGAGGTCCAGCCCCAGGTGATGTAGGGTGCCCGGTTCGGGGTGGCAAACTTGTCCCACTTGCCGGTTTTGCGGTTCCAGACTTCGGCCGCGCCCGGCAGGGGGGCGGCGGCAACCTTGTTGCGGATGGGGCTGTCAGGTTGCATGGCCTGGATAAACGCATCGTCCCAGCTGTAGCTCATCAGCGTCTGGCCGCCGCCGAAGGAGAATATTTCATCTCCCAGCCCGAAGTTGTTGCCGCCGGGCGGGAACGCCTTCTGGGCTTCGACAAAAAGCTCGAGCCCGTGGACCCAGCCGGGGGTGTTGACCAGCGGTTCCATGGTTTCAAGGTCGAAAAAGAAACCGCCTTTGACGTCCGGATGCTTGGCGTAGGGCGCAACCCGGCTGATAAAGGCCGAGAACATCAGGTCGTCGCGTTTGGCGACTTCGGCACTGCCGAAATGAGGCTTGCCGTCGCCGGCCCAGTCCCAACCGGAAAAGTAGATGGCGATCTGGTTGTATTCTTCCCAGGTGGCGGGAACCTTCAACTCTTTGCCGGTGTCCTTTTTATAGCGCGCCTGCATTTTGGGGTCATCGAAAATATCGCTGCGATATTTCAGATAGTGGCGGTCGCCGTCCACCGGAAACTGGACCATCGTGTCGCCCCAGGTGGCCACACCCTTATAGTTGACCGTGACATCCTGCATGCTTTTGGTATTGCGATATTTTTCAGGGACGGGCGCAAGATATTGGTTGAAATCACCGATCCACAGCGAGCCGTAAAACAGCACGTCGTAGGCGTCCTGACCGGTCTGAAAAGGTATCATGATCCGCTGAAACAAATCCCCGAAGGGCACATGCACGACGTTGACCTTGGCACCGGTCAGCTCTTCAAACTGTTTGGCATGCAATGCTGTCGGCTCGCCCATGACCGGGACGGCATGGGTGATGATGTTGAGTGTGCGCCCGGAATAGTCCTTGGCATCGATGGCTTCATAAGAGCAGGCTCCCGGCACATCCGCTTCGATACCGTATTTGGTGTAGTCGGCCGCCTGGACTCCGAAACTGCCCGCGACCAGTAATGTAATTAAAATTGAAGAAATTAAATACCGCTTCATCGCATCCTCCTATCTTTGAATAAGTTATGGGTTTAAGGAATCAGGACCGACCGGCCGTAATTCCTGCCTTCTTTAAGGTCCCGCAGGGCCTTATTCGCTTCACTCAGGGCGTATTCCCGGGTGGTCAGCGACACCAGGCCGCGTTCGACCATGGTGATCAGCTCCCGCAACTCCGACAGGGTGCCGCCCAGAATACCCACAATGGTCTTTTGGGAGCGCACCATCTCCAGGGTGGAAATCGACAGCTTTCCCCCGTAACCCACCAGATAGTAATAGCCGCCGCGCCGGGTGATCGAAAATCCGTGTTCGACCGTACTGTCTGTGCCCACAAAATCGATCACCGCGTCGACCCCCCGTCCGCCGGTCAACGCCAAAATTTTGCCGGAATATTGCTCGTCGGCCATAAATGTGTAATGCGCCCCGACCTTGCGGGCCAGATCAATGGCCGCCTCCGACTTATCCACAACAATGATCTCGCTTGCGCTGAAGGCCCGCAGGATCTGTATGCCCACATGCCCGAGCCCCCCGGCGCCCAGCACCAGGGTATAGTGACCGGGTGCCAGGTGTTCGGCCGCTTTGCGAACCGCACTGTAGGCGGTCAGCCCGGCATCGGCCAGCGGCGCGATGTCCATGGGCGAAAGATGGGACGGCAGCCGCACCAGCATTCGTTCTTCGGTCAGCATGTATTCCGCGAATCCACCATGGCGGTTGAATCCGGGGTAAAAATTACGGTCGTCCGGTCGTCGGGCCATTGCCGGGTCAGTGTCGGCCGGGTCTGTCCCTCCCATGGGGTGAATGATCACCGGATCACCCACTTTTACGGATTCGACCGCCGAACCGACCTCTTCCACCCAGCCGGCATTTTCATGCCCCAGAATCATCGGCAGGTCAATGCGCATGTGATTGCACCAGATGCCTTTGATCAGCTCCAGATCCGTGCCGCAGACGCCTGCGCCGCCTATGCGAACGATGACATCGGTAGATTTTTCGATGACCGGTTCGCTAACATCCTCGTAAACTAACCACTCAGAACCGTTTAGCAATTCATCGAAATGGTATAGCTGGGCCGCCTTCATACTCACTCTTTCCCGGAACGCGGTGGGTTTGAAAAAAAAGGATCCTTTGGTTCTGATTCCTGATCGTCCCCAAGGCAGCGGATCGGGTTCTAAAGCAATATCCCCCGACAGATGAGCAATTCTTATACCAGAACCGGTTGATAAACACCACCCCTGCGGGAAAGCCTTGCCGATGCTGAAACTAGCCGGACCGAATAGCCGGGGTGTATTTCCGAGAGTGTTGACAAAATGAACACCCGGCCGGGACAATCGTTAAATTAATGAACAGGTATTAACGGAGTGTAACCGAAGATGCAATTTTTTATTGACTTGACATTCTTCTTAGTAAATTTTAGTTATCGTGACAATCCCTTTTAGTGAAAATAGTTACCCGGAGAAACGTCTGATGGAGGAAGATGCGCGCACCTTGCTTGCCCGGGAGGGAATGGTCCCGGCTAAATTTTTCAGCCCTGAAATTCGCACATCCTGGCAGCGCTGTTTCGAAGTTGGCCTCGATCCGTTCGGTTATCCCGAACAGGTTCAACTCAGTGATAACGAACTGAATAAACGCCGGGAGGAGAATGGGCTGGTGCGCCGCCTGGCAAAAATCGAGATGGAAAACCTCCACCGCCAGATAGCCGGGTCGAAATTTATCATCATATTTGCCGACAACGACGGCGTTATTCTGGACCGCATCGTCGATGAGTCCCGCGGCACCCATAACTCCGGCTGGACGCTGCCCGGTTTCATCTGGCAGGAAGCAATCAACGGCACCAACGCCCTGGGCCTGGTTGCCGCAACACAAATGCCTGCAATCGTCCACGGTGCAGAACATTACTTTAAAGCTTACGCCGAGCTGACCTGCGCCGCCGCACCGGTATTCGGGCGCAACGGCAAATTAATGGGCATCATCGATGCGACTTCCGATTGCCGCTCACGCCAGCGCCACACGTTGGTGCTGGTCAAAATGTCGTGCGTCACCATTGAAAACAGCTTGTTCAGAGACCGCCACAAGCGCAACCTCATTTTCGAACTCCACAACCGCCGTGAGTTTCTGGGTACCCTGCAATCCGCCATGCTCGCTTTTGATGAAGACGGGTTTCTGGTAGAATCCAATCGCCAGGCCCGGTTTTCTCTGCCGGAATTACCTCCCCGGACCAGAGTTCATTTCGATCAGATATTCCGCACGCCTTATCGGAATTTCCTGGACCGGTTGTCCGGTGCCCGATCGATTTATCTCACCGATACCGAGGGCAGTTCCTTTGCCGTCCGAGCCTTCAACTATCACGCCCGCAGCCTGACCGTAACGCCCACAACCGTCCGGACTATTCGCGGGACCCCGCAGGAAATACCGATGGTCAGCGACGACCCGGGCGTCAAATCCGCCATGCATCTCATGCGACGGGCCGTTGAATTGAATGTGCCGATTCTTATCCGGGGTGAAACCGGAACGGGCAAAGAGCTGATGGCCCGTTATGCCCACGCCATCAGCAATCGCAAAGGGGATTTTGTGGCCGTCAATTGCGCAGCCCTGCCGGAAACATTGATCGAATCCGAGCTATTCGGCTATCAGGACGGGGCGTTCACCGGGGCGACCCGCGGCGGGTCAAAAGGGCTGGTGCGTCAGGCCAACCAGGGCACCCTTTTCCTGGATGAAATCGGAGCCATGCCGTCCCCGGTTCAGGCCAAGCTGCTGCGTTTCCTGGACCGGATGGAAATCCGTCCGGTTGGCGACACCACGGAAATTCAGCTGGACATTCAATTGATATCAGCAACCAATACCGCATTAAAAGGCAGGAGAAAAACAGATGATTTTCGCACGGATCTGCTGTATCGCATCAACACCATGGAAGTATGCTTACCGGCCCTGCGAGAACGCCGGGATCTTCTCCAGATCATAGAGGCCATCATCGAAACTTTCAAACAGCCTCTCACAATTGAACCCGCAGCCCTTCGCCAGCTGGAAGTTTACAGCTGGCCGGGAAATATCAGGGAATTAAAAGGCCTGCTGACCCGCCTGTTGATTACCTGTGAAAGCGGCAAGGTCTGCGCCGAAGATATTCAAAAAATTCTCTCGGTCCCCCCTGCCGGCACGGCAGCCGAACTGCATCCAAAAAATCTGGCCGACCAGGAACTGGCCATCATTCGCGCCGCCTATGAAAAGAACAACGGCAATATATCGGCGATCGCACGCGAACTCGACATTTCCAGAAATACGGTATACAAAAAATTAAAAGATGCCCGCAAAGTTCGACTGGATTTTTAATTTCCTCCGGAGATCTTCATCCCATTTTTATCCCTATAAAGCGGCCGGGAAATCAATATTGATTTCCCGGCCGTTTTTCGGTACCCTGACCCTGTCCCGCTAATTGGCGGGACAGGGGATTCCAATCAAAACCCTCTGTGACTCCGGGTACTCTGCAATAGATCCCAGGACCCTTTCAGGGTCAATTTCAAGCCGCTCTTTTAAGGGGTGGTGTTTGACTAAGGAAAATTGGATGCCGAAATTGAGAATATATATACGTGTTTTGATCGTGTTATTGGGTTTGACTGCCGCGCTGACGGCAACGGCGGCGGATCAGGTTAAGATTGTTTATAACGTGGGTGTGGCGCCCCTTAAATTTGAAGACGCTGATTCGCGTCCGGCCGGCTTATTTCCGGATTTATGGCGATTATGGGCCCAAAAAGCAGGCCTACAGATTGAGTTTGTCCGGGTGGATTCCTTTGAAGAATCGCTGCAGCTTCTCAAAGACGGCCGGGTCGATCTGCATGCCGGTCTTTTCAGAACCGCGGAGCGCGAGTTGTTTCTGGATTATTCGGAACCGATTTTAGCCCTCGACTATTATATCTTCACCCACCCGTCGGTATATCCGATCAAGTCGTTGGAAAAAACATCGGGCTTTTTAGTGGGCATCCAGAAGGGCGGGTATACGGAAAAATTTGTGCGTTCCAAAGTGCCTGCGAACCGTATTGTCGTCTATGACCGTTTCCAGGATCTCTTCCGGGCCGCCTTAGAGGGCGAGATAAAGGTGTTTGTCGCAACGGACCTGAGCCTGTTTTACTACCTCAAAGAAAATTTGCAGATCAACATCTTTGAATACGATCAAGACCATCCGCTGTATTCCCAGGTGTATTACTCGGCCACAAAAAAAGGAAACCCGGCGCTGATTCAACAGGTCAACGATGGGTTAAAAGCCATTAGCCTCCAAGAAAGAAATCAGTTGGAGGACAAATGGATCGTACAGGATTTTAATGACATTCCCCAGGGGCCGGCGACCGCTAGGCAGGAAAATGAGACGCGGATTGCCCTGTCCACAGCAGAGCAGGATTTTCTGAAATCCCATCCCGTGATTCGGGTTCACAATGAAAAGGACTGGCCGCCATTCAACTATTTTGAGTACGGCAGCCCCCGGGGGCTGTCCGTCGATTATATGAATCAGGTGGCCGAGATTCTGGGCATCCGGGTCGAATATGTCACCGGTCCCAGCTGGAGCGAATTCCTGGAGATGGTAAAGCGCAAAGAGCTGGATGTGATGCTCAACATCGTCAAAACCGAAGACCGCATGAAATACCTGCTGTATACCGATTCCTACATCAAAAACCCCAATGTCATCGTCAGTTCAGAAAATGACTCCTATGAAACCATAGAAGCCCTTTTCGGCAAGACCGTAGCATTTCCCAATGGATTTTTTTGGGAGGAAATATTAACCAAGTCGTTCCCCCGGATCAAGCGCCTGCCGGTGGAGGACACCCTGGCCAGCCTTAAAGCGGTAACGTTCGGCCGGGCGGATGCCGCCCTGGGTGAGGCGGCGGTGATCAAAACCCTGATCAACAAAAATCTGCTGACCGGCCTGCAAATTTCCGGTGAGGTGAATATCGGGGATCCCGACCTGACCAATCTGCGCATCGGGGTGCGGGATGACTGGCCGCTGCTGAAATCCGCACTGATAAAGGCCATGGCCGTCATTACACCCCAGGAAATGAATCAAATCCGTCAAAAGTGGTTGGTAGTCGATGGGCCCCCAACCAAACAGAAAACAACCGTCCCGATATCCTATGGCCGTCTGATTGCATACGGTATCGCAGTCTTCCTGATTCTCAGTCTGCTGACCTGGGTTCTCATCAAAGTGGCCAAAAAAGAGCAACTTGCCGTGAGTTTCGGATCGCGCTGGTTTCGTGGACTCGTCCTGGCCGGTTTGAGTTTTTTCGTCATCGTGGTCTGTCTGCTGGGTTGGTTTACGCTGGATAAAAATCGGGAACAAACTCTGGAAGCTGTCGGCGAAGACCTCACCGAAACCCTCAAAACCGCGAACGACCGGCTCAACTTCTGGGTGGAGAAAGGAATATCCTCACTGAAGCTGCTGGGAAGCGACCCGGAGCTGGTGACGCTGGTCAAACGACTTCTGGCCGTCAAGCCCGACCGTGAAAGTCTGCTGGCCTCCGATGGGTTGCGGGATACCCGTGCCTTTTTCAAGAACTACAAGGATGTCTTTTCAAATTTAGGCTTTTTTATCATCAACGTTGATGATATCAGCATCGGGTCCATGCGGGATACCGATATCGGGACTCCCAATCTGATTGCACTTCAGAGACCGGATCTGCTCAGGCGGGCATTTGGGGGCGAAGTCCTGTTCGTGCCTTCCATCGAATCCGATGTCCCTCCGGGGAAAGAGCCCCAGGCAGACGCGACCCGCAATCCATCCCCCCAATTCTTTATGGGGCCCATCCGCGATCCCAGTGGACAGATCATTGCGGTGATGACCCTGCGGGTGGACCCTTCCCGGGAATTCTCGCAGCTCCTGGCGCCTTCCATCACGCACAAGACCGGTGAAACTTACGCTTTTAGCGAGTATGGCGAAATGCTCTCGGAAAGCCGGTTTGGCGACCTCCTGCGCCGGATCGGGCTGATCGGCGAAGATCAACAGAGTGCTTTAAACGTTGCCATTCGAGATCCGGGTGTCAACCTGGTGGCAGGGCAGCGTCCCAAAATCGAAAGATCGCAGCAGCCCTTAACCCATATGGCATCCCAGGTCATACAATTAAAGGATAATATGGCGAAGGCCGGACAAACCACCGGCCACTCGATAATCGAGATCGATACCAAGGGATACCGGGATTATCGCGGGGTGCCGGTCTTCGGCGCCTGGCTCTGGAACGCCGATCTAGGATTTGGGTTGGCGACGGAAATCGATGTGGCTGAAGCGATGTCTGATTATTATCAGATACGACGGGCGGTTTTCGGCGTTCTGGGTATTACGCTTTTTCTATCTGTGGGCGCGGTAATGCTGGTTTTGATTCTGGGCGAGCGCACCAGCCGTGCGCTGATGAAGGCGCGGGACAACCTGGAAGCAACGGTTGACGCGCGCACCGCCGAATTGCAGGAAAAGCAGAGCCAACTCGAAGTGGCACTCGAACGCTCCGGCCTGATTCTGGATTCCGCGGGGGAGGGAATATTTGGCGTCGACCTGGCGGGCAAGGTGGCGTTTATCAATCCGGCCGCCAATCGAATACTGGGCTACGGACCGGATGAACTCATCGGGCAGGAGGTTCACGAGAAAATTCACCATTCCCGCGCAGATGGCACCCCTTACCCAAAAGAAGAGTGCCCGATGTACCTGACCCATGTCGATGGAACCGATCACCATGTAACCGATGAGGTGCTCTGGCGCGAGGACGGCACGCCGTTTCCGGTGGAATACACCAGCATGCCGATCAAGAAGAACGGCCGGGTCGTGGGTGCCGTGATCACCTTCATGGATATAACCGAGCGCAAAAAAATGGAAAACGCGCTGCTGGCAGAGCGCGAGCGGCTGCAAAAGATTTTGGACACCAGCCCGGTCGGTGTCGGAATATCCACCGAGGGTCTTGTTCGCTTTGCCAACCCGCGCTTTGCCGAACTTTTTTATCGCAAGAAAGGGGAGGCAGCACTAGAGGCCTACGTCAACCCGAAAGACCGGGAGTATATCATGGAAGCACTCGAAAGATCGGGAATATTACGTGATTACGAGTTGCAGACCTACGGCCGCGATCGCGAAATCCGGGATACCCTGGCGACATTTATTCGCACCGAATACGAAGGCCAAACCGGCATTCTTGCCTGGATGGTCGACCTGGGTGGTCTCAAAGAAGCCGAGAGAGAGCTGAAGGCCAAATTTGATGAGCTGGCCCGATTCAGGCGGCTGGCCATCGGCCGTGAACAAAAGATGATCGAGTTGAAAAAGGAAATCAATGAACTGCTGTTAACGAGCGGATTCTCGAAAAAATATAAAATCCATTGACGGAGGAACCGAGCATGAAAAGTATTTGTTTCGTCATTTATCCACGAACGCTTTGCTGGCTAAAAAGCAGGGTTCAAATGGTGTGTACCCTTGTCGTTCTTATTGTTATCGCGCCATTGACTGCTCAAGCCGAAAAGGCATGGTATCCGGTGGAGGTCGATGTATGGAACCCGCCGTTTAATGACATGCGTCAGCGGGAGCAAAAGCTTTATACCCCCCTGGACAAGGCCCGCAAAAAATGGCGGATCCGCGTTTTTATCCCCCACCTGAAAGACGACTACTGGTTGGGGGTCAACTACGGATTGATCGACGAGGCGCGCCGCCTGGAGGTCAGTCTCTCCATATTCGAGGCGGGCGGCTACGATCGGCTGGAGGTCCAGCGCAGGCAGATTGAAAAAGCTCTCGATGAAAATCCGGATGGCCTGATTATCGGTGCCATTTCACTGGATGGCCTCAATGACCTCGTCAAAAAGGCCTCCGATAAGGGGATTCCGGTGCTGGATTTGATAAACGGAATTTCCTCGCCCTATATTGCCGCCCGGGCGGCCGTATCATTCTGGGACATGGGTTACCAGGCCGGCAGTTACCTGCGCCGTCTGCAGGAAAACGGGGGCCAGCCCATAAAAATGGCCTGGTTCCCCGGGCCCGAGGGTGCCGGTTGGGTTAAGGCCGGTGACGCGGGCCTGCGTGAGGCAACCGCGGGTGGCGCGATCGAAATCCTGGGCGCATGGTATGGCGACACCGGCAGTGCCGTCCAGGCGAATCTGGTCGCGGAAGCGCTCAACCGCTATGCCGGCGATCTTGACTGCATTGTGGGCACAGCCGTAACCGCTGAAGCTGCCGTAAAAATCCTGCGAGAACACGGGCTGGCAGATAGGATAAAAATTCTTTCGTATTACTACAGTCCGGGCGTGCATCGCGGCATCCGCCGGGGAGAAATCACCGCAGCGCCCAGCGACCTGACGGTGCTGCAGGCCCGCATCGCGGTGGATGTCATGGTGCGGATACTCGAGAAAAGAGATTATTTTAAACACGTGGCACCCAAGGTTATGGTCGTGGACCGTGATAATATTCGCAGCTGGGATACCGCGACAACACTGGCTCCGCGAGGGTTTCGGCCCATTTTCAGTATCAACGAGTGACAGGGCATCTGCTTATGAGAAACAAATTAACTTGGATTTTATTGATTCTTCTGGCCGGGGGGGGCATCACCGGGTCCTACGCGTTAAGTGAAAAATTTCGTACGGATGCCAGGGAAATTTGGCAGAAGGACGCCTCCCAGGCCGCCCGGTGGCTTTCCGGAACCGTCCTGGGGTGGTTGGAGGAGAGCTATGCTCCCTTGTCCGGCCTGGCGATTCTGTTTGAGAACTCCACAGAGGTCACCGAAGTTGAATTTTTAGGTGCGACAGATGCTTTAGAAGCGCGGGCGGCTGCGTTTTTTCTCGAGGCCAAAGCTGCTGCGCGTCCCCTAAAGAATGGGGAAGAATGGACGATTGAGTATTCCAATGAACCCCTGGGACCGCTGTCGCCCGACACGCCATTGGACAGATACCCGCTGGTTCTTGCGACCATCAAGGTCGCTGTCGATCATCCGGACCAGGTCATGCTGGGCCCGGCGTTTTCTTCCGAAGACGGCACACGCTTTTCGCCCGCAGCGCTAGCCGTCCAGGATGCTCGCGGACCGCTGGTCATCATCGGTCTGGTCAATTTCGATGCCATGGTCAAGGGTTTATTCGAGATTCATCAGCTGGATGGATTGCGGCTTCAAATCCAGGGCCGCTTCCAGGAGCCCGGTGGTCCGGGGGACCAGCGTGAAGTCATCGGCCAATCTCTACCGGACGCACTGTACTCGGTGACGACCCGCACGGTCAGCGCCGGTGCGGATCTGTCCATAACCTGGTATGTAACCCGCCAATTCAGCAATGGCCCCCAGGAATCGCTGGCCAATTTTACCTTGATGGGGGGGATCGCAGGCACCGTTCTCGCCACACTCTTTTTTGGGATGTTGTTGCAGCGGAATCGAACGATTACCAAAAAAGTCCAGCAAGCTACCGATGAATTGGCCGAAAGCCGCCAGCGCCTCGATTTGGCCCTGGCTTCCTCCGGAATCGGAACCTGGGACCGGAATATCGAAAATGACGCTGTTTTCTGGGACGAAGCCCAACATCGGATAATGGGTACCGACCCTGAAGCGGGGGAACCCAGCTTTGCCAAACTCATTCATCCGGAAGACTTACAGCGTTACGAATCTGAGATAGAGGAAGCCATTGCGGGTGCGGGAAATAAAGATTTTACCGGCGAGTATCGATTTATCAGGCCGAATGGAGAGGTCCGCGTTTTAGAGGCACGCGGGCATATAATCCGGAATGCAGCGGGTCGACCGCTGCGACTGATCGGCACGAGCATGGACATCACCGAACGCAAGCAGGGGGAAGAAGAGCTGAAAAAACTCTCCCAGGCCGTCGAGCAGAGTCCGGCCTCGGTGGTGATTACCGATCTTAAGGGGACCATCGAATATGTCAACTCCAAGTTCTGCGAGGTTACCGGATATACCTTCGAAGAAGCGATCGGACAAAATCCCCGCATCCTCAAATCCGGTCATATGACACCGGAAGTCTATCGGGAACTATGGCAGACCCTTGAAGCCGGGCACGAATGGCGGGGCGAGTTTCAGAATAAAAAGAAAAACGGTGAGCTTTACTGGGAATCCGCCACCATCTCGCCGCTTAAGTCTGCTGACGGTTCAATTGCTTACTACCTGGCCGTCAAGGAAGATGTCACCGAGCGCAAAAAGATGGAGGAGAGTATCCGGGAAAAGGAGGCGCAGTTTCGCGGTTATTTTGAGCACAGCCAGGTCGGGATGGCGATCACATCACCGACTAAAGGGTGGGTTGTGGTCAATGACCAATTACTGAGAATTCTTGGATATACGATGGACGAGTTGCATCAAATGACCTGGGCCGAGATTACCCATCCGGAAGATCTCGAGGCGGATGTCAAACAGTTCGAACGCATGCTTGCCGGTGAAGTTGACAACTACGTCCTCGACAAGCGCTTTATCCGCAAGGATGGCGAGATTGTTTATACCAATTTAACCGTTGCCTGCATCCGCGGTGAAACAGGCGACGTCAATAATGTCCTGGCCTCATTTCAGGATATTACCGAACGGAAAATAATGGAGAACGATCTGCATGAACGGATCAAAGACCTGGATGAGGCCCAATCGGCCATGCTCAACATGATGGAGGATCTGGAAGAGGAAAAGCAGAAGGCCGAAGCGGCGACCCGGGCCAAAGGCGATTTTCTGGCCAATATGAGCCACGAAATCCGTACGCCGATGAATGCGGTCATCGGTATGGCGCATCTGGCGCTGAAAACCGAGCTGACCCCCAAACAGCATGATTATCTGAATAAAATTCAATCGTCCGCCAATTCTTTGTTGGGCATCATCAACGATATTCTGGATTTCTCCAAAATCGAAGCCGGCAAGCTGGATATGGAATCGGTGGAGTTTGACCTGTTGGAGACGATGGACAACGTCGCCAACGTGATCACCGTCAAGGCCCAGGAAAAGGAGAACCTGGAAGTTTTGTTTTACCTCGATTCGCAGGTGCCCAACTTTCTGGTCGGAGATTCGTTAAGGCTTAATCAAATCCTGGTCAACCTCGGAAATAATGCGGTCAAGTTCACCGAGAAAGGTGAGATTGTTCTGACGACCAAGATATCGGAAATGTCGGGTGATAAGGTTACCCTTCAATTTTCAGTGCGGGATACGGGCATTGGAATGTCCGCGGAACAGCAGGCCAAACTATTCCAGGCCTTTTCCCAGGCCGACACCTCGACCACGCGAAAGTACGGCGGCACCGGGTTGGGGCTGACCATCAGCAAACGCCTGGTAAACATGATGGGCGGAGAGATCTGGATCGAAAGCGAGCCCGGGCAGGGCACCACATTCAACTTTACGGCTGTCTTTGGTCTGGGAAAGGAAACGGTAAAAAAACGATTTGAGCCGACGCCGGATCTCAGGGGACTGAAGGTTCTGGTTGTGGATGACAATGCCACTTCCAGAGATATTTTACAGGATATTCTGGAGTCGTTTTCCTTCGAGATTTTTCTGGCAGCATCCGGCAACGAGGCCTTGGAAGAGATCGAAATGGCCGATAAGGATCAGCCATTTGCACTGGTGATCATGGATTGGAAGATGCCGGGCATGGACGGCCTCGAAGCCTCCCGGCGTATTAAAAACCACCAGAACTTGAGCAATATACCCGCCATCGTACTGGTGACCGCCTACGGCCGGGAAGAAACCATGCGGCAGGCCGATGAAATCGGATTGGAGGGCTTTCTGCTCAAGCCGGTGAACTCCTCGGTGCTGTTCGATGCCATCATGCAGGCCCTGGGAAAAGAGGCACAAGATGTATTACGCAGCGGCCGAGAGAAGGAAAAACCGTCTGTTGCACTGAAAGCTCTCAGAGGGGCCCGGGTGCTGTTGGCGGAAGACAATGAAATTAACCAGCAGGTGGCCCAGGAGATCCTGGAAGGGGCAGGACTTGTGGTTACTATTGCCAATAACGGCCAGGAAGCCTTCGATCTGGTGCAGTCATCGGAATTCGACGCCGTGCTCATGGATATTCAGATGCCGGTGATGGATGGATACAGCGCCACTCGCAAAATACGCGAGTGGGAAGCGGAACTCAAAGCTGATAGCTCAAAGCTGATAGCAGAAAAGGAAATGAAAGCTCAAAGCTCAAAGCTCAAAGAAAGCGATTCCGAGGAACTTTCAGCTTCCAGCATCGAGTATCCAGCATCGAGTATCCAGCATCCAGTACCGATCATTGCTATGACGGCGCATGCCATGGCCGGTGATGAACAAAAAAGCCTGCGAGCCGGCATGAATGGCCATGTGACCAAACCCATTGATCCGGAGCAGTTGTTTAGCACCTTGTTGAAGTGGATCCAGCCAAATGAAAAACGAGCCCAAGCCCAACAGCCGGAAATTCCTGTCGCGCGTCCTGAAGCGGAAAAGATGGTTCCGGAAGAAGATGGTCTTCCGGAATCTATGCCGGGATTTGATCTTAGCGCCGGTTTGGCGCGCTTGATGGGAAATAAACGGCTTTACCGAAAGTTGTTGGTGGATTTTGGTACAAAATATACAGAGGTTGCCGCTGAAATCCGCCGGACATTAGATGCCAAAGATTTTGAACAGGCCCACAGCCTGGTTCATAACCTGAAGGGTCTGGCGGGAAATCTGGAAGCCAAAGGCCTTCAGGCGGCAACCGTGGAAATGGAAAAACTGGTCAAAGGACAGACGGAAAAGACAGTCAATGATAAAGAGCTGAATCATAAATTTACAGCACTGGAAGAGGCTCTGGAACAGGCTCTGGCTGCGGTTCAAATCCTGGTTCCGCGGGATGATAAAAAAACCATTGACAGCAAGGAAGACGCGGCGGCATCGGTACCGCTCGACTTGATAAAAAAGGTGGCTGAAAGCATCAGTGCGGCTGCTGAGATGGGGGATGTGGCCCAAATTAAATCAATTGCCGAAGTGCTGAAGTCCGAATCTGATCCTGTGGCACCTTTTTGTGACGAATTAATCCGAATGGCAGATGATTTTGACCTCGATGGCATTCAAAAAATGATGATCGAATTAGACAGCTAAATCATTATGAAATTACGATGGAAGTATTTTATCGTTCTTCTCATGGTCAGTCTGGTTCCGCTGGCAACAGTCACATGGATCAGCCAAAAAGCCTCCGGGAAGCTGGGCGAGTCCATTTCGGCCCAGGTCCGTCAAACGCTGACGGACACCGTAAGTAGAGAGATGGTGTTTGCCACAGAAAATTACGCCCGGATCACTCGCCGCGCAAAATCCTCTTTAGAATTTGCCCTTCAGGTTTTGGCAAAGGACGCCGAACGAACTTTAGTCCTGCCTTCCCCGATACCACCCAAAATTTATTTTGCAGACGATTTTGAGGAATCCCAGGCCGCCCCGAAAGATTTGACTCCATCCTTAACTCATATGAAACTGTCGAAAGATGGGCAACTCTCGGCTAAACCGGTCAGCTACAATCACCCGAACTTTTTGATTGCTCCGGGCCTGGCTCAAAAGGATGTTAAAACGGATATTGATCGGTTAACACGCCTGATTCCTGTGTTGAAAAGTATTGCCCATGAATTCGGCGGGGAGCTTTTCTGGATATATGCCAGTTTGGAGAGCGGTGTCCACATTTCCTACCCCGGCCATGGTGGATATCCAAAGGACTATGACCCCCGGGTGCGTCCGTGGTATACCAGGGCCAAGGAAAAGGGTTCTCTTTTATGGGGTCCCCCTATTGTGGATGCCACAACCAAACAGCTGACCTTTACCGTCTCGGCACCTTTTTTCAAGCCGGACGGTTCCCTGGCCGGGGTGGCTGCGATAGATGTGTTGATTCAGCATGTGCTTTTGGAACGTGAGATCTCGTCGCAGTGGTCTGAAAGTATGAATTCCTTTCTGGTCGGCTCTGAGGATATTCGCGGTAGTGGAGAAAAAAAGTTATGGATATTGTCCCAAAAGAAAAATGCAGAAATAGTCAGAGATCCAAATACAGGATTGCTCCTACCAGAAGGGGGTAGTGAATTCCACGAATTGATCCGTTACTCAAGCAGCAAAAAGTCCGGATATATAGATATGCCGTATCAGGGAGTAGACTCATTTTGGGCTTTTGCCACCATCTTTCCCGATCTTGATTTCGTGATCGTCGTGCCCAAATCAGTGGTTATGGACTTGCCTGAAAATATCGCTGAGAAGGTTATCAGTTACACCCAGGGTCAGGCGGCTATCTCCGCAACAGCCGTTGTTTTAGCCCTTGTTTTCGTGACCGGCATCGCTTTTTTTACCTCCAGAGCCAGTACTAAGCGCGTGATGAAAATCGTAAATGCGTTCAAGCGGTTGGCCCAAGGTGACTTCTCGGTGAGATTGAACTTTCGTATAAAAGATGAGCGCAACCAAATGATAACGACGTTTAATGAAATCGTTCCCAAGTTAGAGGAACATCTTCGCATGAGCACTGCTCTGGGAGTGGCCCAGGAAGTTCAACAGAGTCTCCTTCCCAAAGATGACCCTACCCTGCAAGGGTTCGACATATCCGGCTCAAGTGTGTACTGCGACGAAACCGGCGGAGATTATTACGATTTCATAGATATCGACCAGGACCGGCTCGCAGTGGTCGTTGGGGATGTGGCGGGACACGGTGTATCATCGGCCCTGCTAATGGCCACGGCCAGAGCTCTAATTATGCTGCGCGCCTCCATGCCGGGCCCGGCGGCAGGGATTATTAATGATGTAAATAAGCAACTGAGCCTGGATTCGCATCAAACAGGCAATTTTATGACCTTTTTTTATTGCGAATTATCATGGACGGAACGGAAGGTGTGTTGGGTACGGGCGGGCCACGACCCGGCTTTGCTTTATGATTCGGACACCGGGGAATTTGATGAACTCAAAGGCCACGGTCTGGCTCTCGGCGTGGATTACACGTTTGAATATGAAGAATTCTATCGGACACTTGCCCCCGGACAAATTGTTCTGATCGGAACAGACGGCATCTGGGAAATGCATAATGAATCGGGTGAAATATTCGGTAAGGACCGACTCAAAGATATCATCCGGACGAATGCCTCATCGACCGCAAAGCAGATAATAGCGGCTATTTACGACGCCTTGGATATATATCGTGGCACCAAACAACCTGAAGACGATATCACTATGGTGGTGATCAAAGTCCAGCGGTAAAGTTGGCGATGGTAGGACTTAGCTTTTCAGTCTCATATTTGACGGATATTCTTATTTTATTTGAACTGAAGTTTCAATGGCTCCGAGTTATAGCTGTTGTGTTCATGGGCATTGTCAAAGACCGCGATAGCAAAAGGATATTTTTTGCGGGTGTTAAATTGAAGATCATCGTCGTTTCCGGTATCCAGTTTTCGGGACATCATCAGGGTCCATTTCCCGCTATTCCAGACTCCTTTTGTTTTTACGTCTGCAAAACTGCCTTTCCAATCTGTGTTGAGCATATATCCGGGGATCTCCTGGCCATCCTGAAACGCTGTATCAGCCTTTATCTCAACAGCCTCGGAAACAAGCAACGCATCTTCAACTGACGCCGGCCCGGAGGGGTTCTGCATAAAGGCGGGTCCTGATTTGTCCTTGGTCCGGTTGCTCTCTGCCTTGCCCGAGCCGGCATCTCGCTTTCGGCCCTCTTCAGGTTTTTTGCTCGGATTTGTCGTTACAAAGCCGTCTTCGGTATACCCCACCGGATTTGATCTGACAGATTTCCAATGCCACATATCGGCCTTTTCTTTCGAAGAACTTACGGCATAGTACCATTCTTTTTCATTTTTAGATTCATTATGGCAGAGAACCGCACAACCTTTGGTGGCAAACTTATCGATTCGATTAATTTCCCATACCACGCCCAATCGGTCTTCATCTCCCTTAAACTTGGACCATTTACCACCTGCATTTTTCCATCTGTTTTTGTTCAGCGTTTTATCTTTATCGGCCCACTCAAACCGAAAAAAAATTTCACCTTTGGTGTAAACGGATTTCGCACTGAGCTCGAGGGGGTTGCCTTCAACGGATCCGGCTCCGGTAAGGGCAATCTTCGATTCCTTGGCCTCACTCCACTGGGAGCTACCCGCATTTGATGGGGCAGAATTAACCTTCTTTGAAGTTAACACCAGATCCCCGGCCTTTGCTTGGGCCATCGAGGATTGGTAGAACGCAAAAGTTCCGGTCGCTAAAACAAGCAATGTAATCAAAAATACTTTTTTCATTTTCTCCTCCTGGTATTTGGTTATTAAAATCGCTAAACAGCCTGTCAATCCCCACCGCGAAGATGTGGATTTCTGAAACGAATTAATTCAGTGAAAACTTCTCTATGGTGTTAGCCCGTCTTTCCGTCAAGATAGGATACCGATCAGCGTGAGCGCGATAATTGCCGCTACGGCCAAAAGCATCAGGATCATCGCCAGCGGTCTTTTAGTCGGTCTTTTTTCGGGGCTCTTGTCAAGAAAGGGTACCAGGAAAAGCACCAGAATGCCGCCGGCCGGAATGATGGCTGTGGCGATGACTTCGAGTTTTCCGGGGAAAAATTTCAGCAACTCATAAAGGGACATGAAATACCACTCGGGTTTGGGAACAAACAGATTGTCGGTGGGATCGGCCGGGTCTCCGAGTCCAACGGGGAAAACCAGCGACAGGATAATGGCCACCAGAATAAAAATCAGCATCATCACAAAAATTTCTTTGAAAAGAAAAGACGGATAAAATATTTCATCCGAATGCTCGACCTCTTCGGCTTTTACCTGTTTGTCCATAGCAATTTACCTGTTTTTTTTGCGATTAAGTTTAAAGTGGTTTTGAGATGCCTTGCTTGCGGATCATCACGAAGTGCCCGATCAGAAAAACCAGCGTAGCCGCCGGCAGAAACAACACGTGCAGGGAGTAGAATCGGGTCATTGTCATCGCACCGAGATTTTCTCCGCCCCGCATCAATCTTAAAGTGTAGTCGCCGACAACCGGAACCGTGCCCATAATGCTGGTGCCGACTTTGGTGGCCCAGTAGGCTTTTTGGTCCCAGGGCAAAAGGTACCCCGTAAAGCCGAAGGCCATAACCAGACAAAAAAGACACACGCCGGTTATCCAGTTGATCTCCCGTGGGTTCTTGTAGGCACCGTATACGAAAACCCGAATCATATGGATGAATATGGTCACTATCATGAGATTGGCAGACCAGTGATGAACGCCTCTGACAACATATCCCAGCGGGACCTCAAAGGTTAAATAATCCACTGAGTCGTACGCTTGTTCGGGTGAAGGCACATAATACAGAGTCATAAAATACCCGGTGACGGCCAGCATCACGAACAGAAAAAAAGTGATGCCGCCAAAGCAATAGGAAATATTGAGTCCTTTGGGAATGGGTTTGTCGAGGACATCTTTTTTCAAAATTTCATGCATTTCCAGACGCTCATCGACCCAGAAATATATGCGCTTAGGCAGGTTCATGGGAATCACCTCCGTAAGGAACAGTTTCGGTGGCTAAAAAGATTTTGCCGTCCTCAATTTTGATCTTATGCCTTTTTAGCGGCCGGGGCGGCGGTCCGCTGATAACCTTTCCTTCCGTGTCGTACCTGCCGTTGTGGCAAGGACATTTAAATATTTTTTGCTCTTCGTCCCAGGTTACAATGCATCCCAGATGAGTGCAGGCAGCGGAAATCGCGATCACTTCATCTTCTTTTACCTGCTTGACATAGGCCAGTGATCTGGCAGTCGCCGTCAACCAGCCGTCTTTTTGTTCGTATTCCAGGACAACTCTGGCAAACCCTTCGGCTGCTTCCCCGACATCTTCGGAGTTCAGCTCGATCCATTTTGATTTCGTTTTGTCAAAAGATGACCCGACGGCAAAACGTGCCAGGGCCACACCGCTTACAGCCGCAATGGTGCCGGTAATCGTATAAATCCCGATCTCCATAAATTTTCTCCGATTCAAATCGGATTCTTTTTCCATTACGACCTCCTATTATCAGATTCTCATCAGCGGATAAAAAGATGAACCCGTCTTCGTTCTGCCCGGTCGCGCCTAATTTCACCTGAGCAACGCAGGGACGAGCTTCAGCCCCGCCGGTACGGCGAATTTTGCTCTCATCTACCGTCGCGCCGGAGCTGCGGGGAGTCTTTTTGTGACAGGTCATCCAACCCGGTAGCATGCGCAAAACTATAATAACTGATGGATAGTGAAAAAAGTGTGAAATGAATGTAAAAAAGAAGTGAAATCTTCACGAGAACCAACAGGCAGGAAAAAATTAGGAGAGATTATTTGGCGGTGGGATGAAAAATCAATTGGACCGTGGTGCCGCTGCCAACCACGCTTTGGATATCGAGCAGCCAACCAAATCGATCGCACAATCGACTGACGATGGATAATCCCAGACCGAACCCTTCACTGCCGCTGCCGCGCACATGGGGTTGTGTTACCGTCCTCAAATCCTTGGCTGCGATGCCCACACCGGTATCTGAAACCACCACTCGATCCATGCGAACATCAACCGCGATATTTCCATTAGGCGTTGATTGGAGCGCATTGCGGATCAAATTGGTTAAGGCAATCTGAAACACGGGGGGCGGAACAGTCAATTGGGGATCCGCCGTGACAATGAGGTCGATTTCAACGGGTTTGCCGGCGATGAGGTAGCGATTTTGCTCGATGACATCGCGCACGGCCGGCGTAACGGCAAACACCGGTCCCTGATGATCGGCCGCATTTTCTCTGGACAGCCACAGCAGTGTATCGATGATGTTCTCCATTTTGATCACCGACCGGTCAATACGGTTTAAGGACCGCGGCACTGACTTTTTTTCACCGGCAAAATGTCTTTTTAGCAATTCCACGGCGCCCTTGATCACGGTAACCGGAGTCCGAAGTTCATGGCTGACATCGCGGGTAAACTGGTGCTCACGATTGACAAAGGCTTCTACTCGCTGCATCGTCTGCTCCAATGCCCCGGCAAGCACACCGACTTCATCCTGATAAAAATGCCTGGAAAGGTCGGTCGGAAGGTTATCCGGACCACTTTTATCTACCAGTTCTGCAAGATGAGACACCGGAGCCATAACTTTACGCGACGTCAACCAGCCTATCCACAACCCCAGTGCAATGATCAGGATCACCCCGACAGCCAAAACGAATCCTATATTAAGCTTCCGTTTTTCGGTAAATTCCAAGCCGCTGACATCATAGATCAGATAAAGATGGTTCTCCAAATTTGGCAGACTTTGCACGGCAATGTGGTATTCATCCTGCCCGTGATAGGCTTCGTGGAAACCTTTGGTCAAACCGCCCACCATTTCCCGAACATGCGGCGGCATGGATGCCGTACCGATATAAGCGGTAATGTAGGGGGAAGTGGATTGCGGTATGTCGCTGTACTGCCGATGATGACCAGCAATATGATCAAGTTCCTGGCTCAAACGTTTATCAACCAGATGATCGTCAATCAGGTCCAGAGAAATATAAACAGCGGTGGCATAAACAGTGCCCAAAACAGCGCCGAATAAACAAAACGCAATCATAATGCGTGTTCGAAGACTATGACGAAAGGTCATCGGTTTTTACCAATTTGTAACCAACTCCATGAACCGTCTGTATCAGGGGCCGTTTGAAAGGCTTGTCAATGGCTCGACGCAGGGCATAGATGTGGCTGCGCAACGCATCGCTGCCGGGAGGCATATCGCCCCATAACACGTGCTCTATCTCCTTGCGTGATACGACATTGGGATAGGCCTGAATCAGCATGGTAAGAATTTTCAAACTGGTGCGATTCAGCTCAACGGGATACCCGGCCCGTTGAACTTCCATTTTCCCCATGTCAACTTCGAGATCACCCACCTGAAGATGATCTTGGAGAGATTGACTGGCCCTTCTGATCAGAGCACCCAACCGGGCTTCAAGCTCCTGCAATTCAAAAGGCTTGACAAGATAATCATCGGCACCGGCCTCAAAACCTTCCAGTTTATCGGAGAGGGTGTCGCGGGCGGTCAACATCAAAACTGGTGTTTGTTTAGCGCCTTGCTCCCGCAGTTTTCTGCAAAATGTTAATCCATCCATACCCGGCAACATGACGTCCAATACGATGGCGTCATAATCCTGGGTCAGCGCCAGGTGCAATCCACCGATACCGTCCATGGCAAAATCCAATACATGACCGTGCACTTCCAGATAATCGGCGATATTCTCAGCGATGTCGGCGTTGTCCTCGACGATCAGAATGCGTAACGAAGGCAGTTGCCTTTTTGCGCTCATATTTGCACCTCCTTTGTCACGGTCTTTGCGATTGGGAGTCGCCGTCATGGATGTTCGGCAGAAATATTTAGGCGCTCAATTGTGCATTTGACGGCAAAACTTTTTCACCACCAATACCCAGTGCCGGATACCGAATACACCTCAAATGAGTTTCACTCAGTTTAGGTTCACATGTAATATTTGTTTTTGTTTAATAATCTACAACGAAGTGAAATATAGGCCCGGTGACCAGACCGTGTCAAGTATCTGGTTTGGGTCTTGGATCAACAATCCAGCCTATCTCCTTTTTAAGGTATAGATGTAATTCTTAAGTTTTTCGATATGGAAGATCACTGTAATATACGTTGGCGGTTGAGTCTTTCGAGAGTGATTTGTGGCTTGAATACCATCCTGCAGATGTGTTATAAGCACCAAGAAGCTGTGTAGCGCCAGTGGCTTTCTTGATGGAATATAATATGGAGAAAAATCTGTTGAGAAATGTAAAAATATTCAGGTTGTTTTTTGTTCAATTTCTCCTCTTAGGTCTCTTTGCAAACAGTCTGCTGCCCCAGGCGTGCTTTTGTGGGGAGGCC
>Ga0210064_1000018_pt1 | contig 73952 bp, 78 predicted proteins | sample Muzzi_CordC_D2_FD_185531 | JGI IMG/M metagenome (GOLD analysis project Ga0210064, IMG submission 185531) | Wetland microbial communities from San Francisco Bay, California, USA, that impact long-term carbon sequestration - Muzzi_CordC_D2 (SPAdes) | ecosystem: Environmental > Aquatic > Marine >... | reverse complement strand
TCGCGCAACTCGACCAGGTGTGAAATGAACGGCTGATCCGCAGCGTCTACGGAAGTGTCGTCAGGATCGTTACTCATCCGGCTTTTCGCTGGACACGGATTGCGGCGTTGCGTTTGTTACCTGCTTCCCATCCGTAGTTGATGCTCCGGTAGCAGTGTTAGCAGTGGACAGTTTGTCTGTGGTTTTCTCGATAATTTCCTCGAGTTCCGGCATGGCTGCCTGCCTTGCCAGGGTTTTCCTGAGTTCCTCAGCCGCCAGCTCCTGATCGATGTCCGCCTTGACCGAGGTTACAAAACCGCGAATCTTGCCCAGCCAGAGGCCGGCGGTGCGCGCCACCCGTGGCAGGCGCTCCGGCCCCACCACCAGCAATGCGATCACCAGTATAAAAATGACTTCCCAAAAACCAATATCGAACATAGTCAGGAATGCAATCGCAATGCAGGATCACACCTTGTCCTTGTCGTGTTTGGTAACCTCTCCATCGATTATGCGGCCACCTTCCTTGGTTTCCAGCTTTTGATCCCCTTTCGCTTCTTCCTCGCCTTCATTCATCGCCTGCTTGAAACCCTTGATGGCACCACCAAGGTCAGACCCGACATTCCGCAGGCGCTTGGCGCCGAACAGCACCAGAACGATGACCAGAATAATTAACAATTGCCAGATACTGATACCCATGATGTTTTCTCCAGACCTGTCTTCAGTCTATGGAATGATTGATATGGCAAACTCCCGGGCATTGCAGCCCGGGTGAAGCCCGATAAAATCCGGGTGGCTTCAAGCCTCGTTTCGCACTACTCAATGGCCAACAGCATGCCATTACCTGTGGCGTGCTACTTTTCGCGTGCCGCCTTTTCCTCGAGGCCGGAAAGTCCAAACCGACTTTCCAGCTCGGCGAGCACATCCGCAGGACCAAGTCCGCGCGCCCCCAGCATAACCAGTGTGTGAAACCATAGATCGGCAGTTTCACACACCAGCTGCGCATCATCATCACCCTTGGCGGCAAGCACTGTTTCCGTCGCCTCTTCGCCAACCTTCTTGAGTATGGCGTCCAGCCCCTTTGCATACAGGCTCGCCACATACGAACTTTCCGGGTCAGCGGACCGGCGCTGCATGATGACAGCAGCAAGCTTTTCCAGAGTTGAATCCATTGCAATAACCCGGCCGGTAGCTTCAGTCGTTCCTGTAAATCTCTGCAGGATCCTTCAACACGGGTTCAACGCTAATCCAGCGCCGGTCATCCAGGCGTTTGAAGAAGCAGCTGCGTCGGCCGGTATGACAGGCGATACCACCACGCTGTTCCACCTGCAGCAGGATTACATCGTTGTCACAGTCGAGCCGGATCTCTCTGACAATCTGTTCGTGTCCGGAATCCTCGCCCTTGTGCCACAACTTCTGCCTTGAGCGTGACCAGTATACCGCCCGCCCCTCACTGACCGTCAGACTCAGTGCCTCGCGGTTCATCCAGGCAACCATCAGGATTACGCCATCCGCTGCATCCTGGGCGATGGCAGGCACCAGACCCGTGTCGGTCCATTTGATTTCATCCAGCCATTCGTTAACCATCAGTTATCCCGACAATCAGCATACAACATCGCTATAACCTCACCTCGATACCACGTTCGGCCATGTACCGTTTGGCCGCCTCCACCGTGTGCTCGCCAAAGTGGAAAATACTGGCTGCCAGAACGGCATCGGCCTTGCCAAGCAACACGCCCTCCGCCAGATGATCCAGACTGCCCACACCACCGGAGGCAATAACCGGCACCTTTACCGCCTCACTGACTGCCCGTGTCAGGTCCAGATCGAAGCCGTCCCGCGTACCGTCACGATCCATGCTGGTCAGCAGTATTTCACCGGCACCGTAATCCACCATCCGCCGGGCCCACTCGACCGCATCAATACCGGTCGGCTTGCGGCCACCATGGGTAAATATCTCCCAGCGCGGGGGTTCATTCCCTGCACTGGCTTGCTTGGCATCGATCGCCACCACTATACACTGGGAACCGAAACGCTCCGCCGCCTCACGCACAAAATCCGGATTGAAAACCGCGGCAGTATTTATGCACACCTTGTCTGCGCCGGCATTCAGCATACGCCTGATATCGGCCACCTCCCGAATCCCGCCACCGACGGTGAGCGGTATAAAAACCTCTCCGGCCACTTCCTCGACCACATGCACCATGGTTTCGCGCTGGTCCGAGCTGGCAGTGATATCCAGAAAGGTGAGTTCGTCCGCGCCTTCCTCATCGTAGCGCCGGGCGACCTCGACCGGGTCGCCGGCATCGCGGATATCGACAAACCGGACACCCTTGACGACTCGCCCGGCATCTACATCCAGACAGGGAATTATGCGCTTTGCCAGGCCCATGCTGTCTTCCGGCTATTCCGGCGGGCTGCACAGCTCATCAGCCAGCCGCTGTGCCTCGGCCAGGTCAAGCGTACCTTCGTAGAGCGCACGCCCCGTGATCGCACCCATGATGCCCTCGTCGGATACTGCACACAGGGCACGGATATCATCGATAGAGGTGATTCCGCCGGAGGCAATTACCGGGATATTTATGGACTGCGCCAGGGCAACCGTCGATTCCACATTAACCCCGGTCATCATACCGTCACGGCCAATGTCCGTGAATACAATGGCTGCCACACCATCCTGTTCAAAGCGCCGCGCCATATCGATAGCGGAGTGATGGGACAGTTTGGACCAGCCATCGATGGCGACCTTGCCATCCTTCGCATCCAGTCCGACAAGGATGTGGCCGGGAAATTCCAGACACAGGTCATTGATAAAATGCGGCGCACTGACAGCCTTGGTACCGATAATAGTGTAACTTACACCGGCATCAAGGTAGGCCTGCACGGTATCTTCATCACGAATACCACCCCCCACCTGTATCGGCAACTCCGGAAAGGCTTCCGCGACGGCCTTGATGGCGGCCGCATTAACCGGGCGTCCGGCAAAGGCGCCGTTCAAATCGACCATGTGCAAGCGCCGGGCGCCGGCATCAACCCAGCGTTGTGCCACTTCCACGGGATTATCACCAAACACGGTTTCCTCTTCCATATTGCCCTGTCGCAGACGAACGCATTTTCCATCCTTGAGGTCTATCGCGGGTATCAGCAACATATTTCAGCACTCTCCATTCCAGTCTACAAAATTGGATAACAGACTCAAGCCTGTATGCTGGCTCTTTTCCGGGTGAAACTGCACTGCAAATACATTATCACGCGCAATGACCGATGCGAACTCGATGCCATAGGGCGTAGTCGCAGCTATATCACTGTCTGCAAGTGGTTCCGCATAGTAGCTGTGGACAAAATAAAACCGGCTATTGGTACTGATATTCTGCCACATGGGGTGATCATGCTCCTGTTGCACCTGGTTCCAGCCCATGTGGGGAATCTTGAGGTGCATGCCATTATCCTGAATATCCGTCGGGAAACGCGTCACTTTGCCGGGAATGATCCCCAGGCATTCAATGCCCTGATTCTCGTCGCTGGCATCCAGCAAGGCCTGCATCCCAAGGCACACACCTAACAACGGCTTGGACCGGGCAACTTCCAGAACCACCTGATCCAGTCCCGAGCGTTGCAATTCCGACATACAGTCCCGCATTGCGCCGACACCGGGAAACACGACACGGTCTGCAGCCAGGATGACTGCATGCTCACTGCTCACCCGCACCCGGTCCCTGCCAGCGACATGTTCAAGCGCCTTGGCAATGGAATGCAGATTTCCCATGCCATAGTCGATAATTGTGATGAAAGCCATAGTTACAAATGCCGGCAACGGCCCGAATGGCGGCCGCCTTGAAAGTCAAAAATACTCAGAGACTCCCTTTGGTTGAAGGAAGCATATCACCCAGTGCCGGATCCGGTTCGAGCGCCATGCGCAATGCACGTCCAAATGCCTTGAAAATGGTTTCCGCAACATGGTGCGAGTTTGCGCCCCGCAAACAGTCAATATGCATTGTCACCTGCGCGTGATTGACAAAGCCCTGAAAAAACTCGTGAATCAGATCAACATCAAAGTCACCCACCCGGGCCCGTGGATACTCGGCATGATACTCCAGACCCGGTCGGCCCGAGAAATCGATCACGACCCGTGACAGGGCTTCATCAAGCGGCACATAGGCATGTCCATAGCGCCGGATACCACGCTTGTCAGCAACCGCCTGCACCATGGCCTGACCCAGGGTAATACCGATATCTTCAACCATATGATGGGCATCGATCTCCAGGTCACCCGTCGCCTGAATATCAATATCGATCATGCCGTGCCGTGCCACCTGGTCCAGCATGTGTTCCAGAAAAGGCAGTCCGGTTTGAAATGCAGTATTTCCCTGCCCGTCAAGATTGATCGAGACTTTGATCCGGGTTTCCAGCGTCTCCCGATTGACGGCGGCCTGTCGCTGCGGCATAGGTGGTTACCAAATCCTGAAAATGTTGCCTGAAAAAACTATCCTGCCTGCAATCGTAACGAAAAACAGCTCCGGTGAGAACCACATTAACAATCAGCCGAGGGTTATTTTGCCATTCAGTACAGGTATTTAAAGCGTTGGAGCAACCTCCAGCCAGAAGGTGACCGGACCATCGTTCACCAGTGCAACCTGCATATCAGCACCAAATCGTCCGCACGCAACCCCGGCATGCCGCTGATCGGCAAGTTCAACCATTAGCCGGAACAACCGTGACCCGGTTTCCGGGTCCGCTGCCGTGCTGAAACCCGGGCGCATGCCGGTTCGGGTATCGGCCGCCAGGGTGAATTGTGGGACCAGCAGCAAGTCACCGCCGGTATCGCTCACACTGAGATTCATCTTACCCGCAGGGTCCGCAAATACCCGGTAGCCAAGCAGTCGTTCCAGCAGTCGTTCCGCCTGGTGTTCACCATCCCCCAGCTGTATACCAACCAGTACCAGCAACCCCGCTCCGATTGCAGCGATTTCCTCTCCTGCAATGGCCACGCTGGCGGAATTCACCCGTTGCAGCAGACCGATCATCGAAACCGCACGGCAAACTGACGGGTGGCAGCCACCAGGACATCCACAATTCCAGGCTCTGTCGCTGAATGTCCGGCATCGGGAACAATCTGCAGGTGTGCTTCGGGCCAGGCCCGGTGCAGTGCCCAGGCCTGCTCGACCGGACATACGACGTCATAGCGGCCATGCACGATGACACCCGGGATATCATGCAGGCGCCCCGCGCGCTGAATGATCTCGTCAGACCCCAGGAAACTGTCATGCATGAAATAATGACACTCGATCCGCGCCAGACTCAGTGCGGTAAACGGGTTCGAAAAATACTCGACCACCGATGCCCGGGGCAACAAGGTGGATGCCTGCGCCTCCCACAACGACCAGGCCTTGGCCGCAGCCATACTGGCCAGTTCATCATCACCCGTGAGGCGCCGGTAGTAGGCTGCAACCAGGTTGTCATGCTCCGCTACCGGGATGGCTTGCAAGTAATGCTCCCAGTGATCCGGCAACAACTGCGAGGCACCATCCTGGTAAAACCAGTAAATATCCCGTGGGCGGCATAAAAAAATGCCGCGCAGAATCAGACCGATTACCCGCTCCGGGTGCGTTTCGGCATAAACAAGTCCCAGCGTCGAACCCCAGGAACCACCAAAGACTACCCACCGTTCTATCCCCAGTATTTCACGGATAGTCTCCATATCCGCGACCAGATCCCGGGTTGTATTTCCCGCCAGTTCGGCATGTGGAATCGAGCGCCCGCAGCCACGTTGATCGAACAGGATAATCCGATACAATTCCGGGTCGAAAAACTGGCGATGCCAGCTCTCGCAGCCTGCGCCAGGACCACCATGCAAGAAAACTACTGGCAGGCCGCCGGCATTGCCACACTCCTCTACATACAGACGGTGTCCGTCCGTAACGGGAATGACGTGAGTCCTGTACGGCTCTACGGGTTTATAAAGCTGATGCATCCGGTAATGCTTGCAATGAACCAGTCGAATAAAAAAAGGGCGTGCCGCGGCACGCCCTGATGCTTTGTATTACCCACTGGTCCGGGTAATCTTGCCGGTATCGACTAGATAAACAGACAAACGTCAGACTTCTGTGCTACAGGCAGGAATGAGGTTGCACCAACGTAGTCGGTAACCTCCGGGATAAACTCGCTGCTGTCAAACCCGAACACATCGACGGTCATCTGACAGGCGACCATCTTGACCTCGGCCTCGATACACAGTTCACGAAGTTCCTCAACTGTCGCCACGCCCTTGTTCTTGAAGGTCTTCTTCATCAAACCGGTGGCTACCTTTTCAAAACCCGGAATACCCGCCATGATAAGATTCGGCATCGGCCACTCGTAATCCTGGAACCACTTCGGGCCAAAAGGCATTTTCATCGGCATCGCAGGGTTGCCCAGCGGGCTGACCTGGGCATCGAGGTCCTTCTTCAGCAGCAACAGGCCATAGAATGTGAAAAAGATCTGGGTATCCCATCCCAGTGCGGATGCAGTCGATGCCAGGATGAATGGAGGGTAGGCCCAATCCAGAGTTCCCTTGGTTGCGATGATTGACATGGAAGGCGTTCTGGCCGCATCAATCTCCTCCAGTTTCTTGGGTAAAAGCTCATCCAGCTTCTTGTCAAGCCACGCATCCATTTGGGCACTGTTCTGCATATCTTCAGCAGTCGTTGACATACTTATTCTCCTCAACAGTGCTTCCAGAGCCGATTCATCCCTCTGGAAGATCGTTAACTAAAATACCACTTAAGGGTTCAATACCGGACTTACGTCCAGGTTATAGATATGACCCGTTGTCGGATAAAGATTTCTGTGGGCATCGCAACGGGTAATCATAGCCACACAATGCCTAGATGTCTGTATATATAAGTTTTTTATTATATTCCGCTATTATGCAAGGGTCAATTTCGCATCTAGCATTGTTCCCACGGCAATCCATGAAACCGCCAACCGCCAACCGTACTGCGGCGGTGATTTTCATCCAGCTCGCCCTCAAACCCTTCGGCGATATTATAAACCTCCTTGAAGTCATTTTCTATCAGTAACTTACCGGCTTCCAGTGAACGCTTGCCGCTGCGACAAATCAGTAATACCGGCGCATCGGTGTCATGCTCCTCAGTTCCAACACCGCCCAGCATGACCTTGCGTACCTCCGTCACGAAATGAGGGTTTACAACCCAGTCAGGCTCATCGATCCATCCCACATGCACACTGCCCTTTGGATGGCCGACAAACAGGTATTCCATGCCGGAACGAATATCGATCAACATGGCTCGTGGCTCATCCTGGAGCTTCTTCCAGGCCTGTTTTGGCGTGAGTGATTTCACCTTTACGGTCATACTTACCCCTCGTCTCTATTGAACAGTTTTACTTTTACATGGTTACTCACAGATATTGCAAACAATGATTGCCCAGGTGCGCATTCCCCGCCTGTCAGGACGTTTCACAGTAAACACCAGGCCGTGATGGTGCGTGTCATGCTTACATACCAAACGACTCCTGTGTCGCTGGTGTCATCGCATGAAACTCGCCACTCTGTATGCTGTCGACCATCGTGGAAGTTACAAAGGCATTGCACAGGCACAGAAGATGGATTATCTGCCCGAAACATTCCCCGCTTTGCAAATCGGCCAACAGCACGCCACGCAGGCCCGCTACCGCATTGACGTGAGTAACCTGTGCGTAATTCGGCCACTGGCCTGTGAACGGAAATGCCGGTCCAGCGAACACGCATGAAACACGCTGGTTGCTGCGAAAAAGCAGTTAATAAATAGCCCTTCATGGGGAAAACAACGAATATATCCCACATATTGTTGATAATTCGGGCAATTTATAATGCATTTACCCAATTTAATTTATATTAAATAGATTTGGTTTTTTTATTGTTATTTATCACTATAAATTAATATATTGTGGGAATATAAATCGTAAATAGGGCTATATGCGGACAAATTTAGTAAAAATACTCCTCAGGTTTTGTGCGCCCTTACCCCTGCCGTTGCTTCACGGTTTCGGTGTACTGATTGGCTGGGGACTGGCCTTGTTCCCCAACCGGGCACGCAGAGACACGGCAACCAATATTTGCCTGTGCTTGCCGGATCTGTCGGAAACCCGGCAGCACCGCCTTGCACGCAACAGCCTGATTGAAGCCGGCAAGACTCTTGCGGAGACCAGTGCGCTCTGGTTCCGTCCGGGCCACAAGGCCCTGCGGCTCATTCGCGACATCAAAGGAGCTGAACTGGTGGATAACGCGCTCCAGCAAGGGAAGGGAGTAATCCTGGCCACACCGCACCTGGGTGCCTGGGAGGCGGCGGGACTATATGGCGCCGCGACATACAGCATGACCTGTCTCTACCGGCCGTTGCGTATCACGGAAATCGAGGACCTGGTTCGCAATGCCCGTAACCGGCTCGGCGCAAACCATGTACCCACCACTGTTCCCGGTATCCGCCGACTCTACAAGACCCTGTGGCAGGGCGGTACCGTAGCTATGCTACCCGATCAGGAGCCGCTAGCTGACGCCGGAATCTTCGCCCCGTTTTTCGGAATTCCCGCATGGACCATGGTGCTGCTTGCGCGCCTGTCACTCAGAACCGGGGCACCGGTAATTTTTGCATGGTGTGAACGGCTTGCCTGGGGACGGGGGTATCACCTTCATTTCCGCGCAGCACCGGGTGATCTTTATTCCGGCAACACCGAGACTGCCGTCATCGCCATGAACCGGACGATCGAGCGGCTTGTCCGGGAATGCCCGGCGCAATATCAGTGGAGTTACCGGCGTTTTCGCACGCGTCCCGCCGGGGAGGGAGCATTCTACGGCGACAAGCACCAGTCGGTTGTTATGCAACGATTGCCATGAGCTGCATTACTTCTGCAGGCGCGCCAGGAAAACCTTCATCTCTTTGGCCGCCTGGATATCACCGTTGCGCTCTGCCGTCACGATGCCTGCCTCATAGGCCTGTATGGCGCCATCCCGGTCATGCGCTGCCTGCAGGGCCTTGCCATACAGCTTCCAGGCGGCGGAATAGCCGGGATCCAGCGTAATTGCCTGACGCAGGTGCTCCACTGCGCCCTGCACATCTCCCTGATTGAGGAGGGCATTACCCAGCGTAAAGCGAAGCAGGGCGTTATCCTGTCCCGCCGCCAGCAATGCCTTGAGGTTGTCGAGCATCCCCATCAGCGTCTCCAGAATGCGCGTGAAAACAGGATCACCAGGGTGAATACCTCAAGCCGTCCCAGCAACATGGCAAAGCTGAGCGCCCATTTGGCAGGATCATTGATGTTCACGTAATTGGCGCCCACGTCGCCCAGGCCGGGACCAAGGTTGTTCATGCATGCCGCAACAGCAGAAAAAGCAGTGACTTGATCCAGACCCGTTGCCATTACAAACAGCATGATCACCACGAAGCTTCCAACATACGCGGCGAAAAACCCCCATACCGCCTGTATCACGCGATCCGGCATGGGCTTTTGTCCGACCTTTACCGGGATTTGTGCATTGGGATGCACCAGACGCATGATTTCCCGGTGACCCTGCTTGATCAGCAGCACAAACCGGATCACTTTCATGCCCCCGCCGGTCGAACCGGCGCAGCCTCCGATAAAGCTCGCAAACAACAGCAACACCGGCAGAAAACCGGGCCAGAAAAAATACTCCGCGGTAGTAAAACCGGTGGTTGTCCCGATGGAAACAGCCTGGAACACGCCGGCATACAGGGCTTCTTCGAAATCCGTAAATGTATGATTGTAATGCAGATAGATAACTGTGGTCGCTGTCACCAGGGAGAGCACCACGAGATAGGCCTTGACCTCGGAGTCATGAATATAAGGTTTGATACTCAGGGAACGCCATGCCATGAAATGCAGCGCATAATTCATGCCCGCCAGCAACATGAAAACCACGGCAATCATTTCAATCGTTGAACTCTCAAAATATCCGATGCTCTGGTCGTGGGTCGAGAATCCACCAATGGCAATGGTGGAAAAACTGTGTCCGATGGCATCAAAGGCAGTCATGCCCGCCAGCCAGTAACAGAAGGCACAGACAATCGTCAGTCCGAGGTAGATATACCAGAGCGCCTTGGCCGTCTCGGTAATCCGTGGTGTGAGCTTGGTATCCTTGAGTGGCCCGGGTGTCTCGGCACGATACAGCTGCATACCACCTACTCCGAGCATGGGCATGATCGCAACCGCCAGTACGATGATGCCCATGCCACCCAGCCATTGCAGCTGCTGCCGGTAAAACAGGATAGATGCGGGCAATTCATCCAGACCTACAATGACGGTAGCACCAGTGGTGGTCAGGCCTGATAGTGACTCAAATACCGCGTCGGTCAATGACAGGCCAGGGTGCCCGGCCATTGCCAGCGGTAATGCGCCCACCAGCCCCAGTGCGACCCAGAACAGCACCACAATCAGGAAGCCATCCCGAACACGCAGGTCTGCCCGGAATCTGTGTACCGGCAGCCAGCAGGAAACCCCCAGCAGGAAAACCACTGCCGCACCAATCAGAAATTCCTGCATTTCTCCATCGTGATACAACCAGGACACGACAACAGGCGGTAACAGGGAAACGCTGAAAACCATGAACATCAGTCCCAGCAATCGTTGAATGGCAAGAAAGTGCATAGACCGGGTATGCCGCGCCTTGTTTCAGAAGAAGGTCACATCGACCTGGAACAGGCGTTCTACTTCGGCAATACATTTCTTGTCGGATAAAAACAGCACCACATGATCATCTGTTTCAATCACAGTATCATGATGAGCAATCAAGACATCCTCTCCGCGCACTATGGCCCCGATACTCGATCCCCGCGGCAACTTGATCTCCTCGATTGTACGTCCGACCACCCGGGAACTTTTGCGGTCACCATGCGCCACTGCCTCAATGGCTTCTGCAGCTCCTCGCCGCAGGGAATGTACAACCACCACATCCCCGCGGCGCACATGTGTCAGCAGACTGCCGATCGTGGCCTGCTGCGGAGAAATGGCAATATCTATGGTCTGACTCTGGACCAGGTCGACATAGGACGCACGGTTGATCAACGACATGACCTTGCGCGCACCGAGACGCTTGGCCAGCATCGCCGAAAGAATATTTGCCTCCTCGTCATTTGTCAGGGCACAGAAAACATCCGTATTTTCGATATTTTCCTCAAGCAGCAACTCCTCATCAGCCGCATCGCCCAGCAACACAATTGACTTGTCGAGATTCTCCGACAACTGCCGACTGCGATCTTCATTGCGTTCTATAATTTTTACCTGGTAGCGGTTTTCAATCGCCTTGGCCAGGCGCATGCCGATGTTGCCACCACCAGCCAGGATGATGCGCTTGACAGGCTTGTCCAGCTTGCGCAGCTCACTCATCACATCCTGAATATGCTTGCGTGCCGCCAGGAAGAATACTTCATCGTCGACCTCGATAACCGTATCACCACACGGAACAATCGCCGCGCCGCGGCGGAATACGGCCGCAATCCGCGCATCGGCACTGGGTATGTGTTTTTTCAGGTCGCGTAATTCATGCCCGACCAGTGGCCCGTCATAGTAGGCGCGCACCGCGACCAGTTGCACCCGACCACCGGCAAAATCCAGCACCTGCAGGGCGCTGGGCTTCTCGATCAGGCGCTCAATACTGTCGGTCACCAGTTGTTCCGGGCTGATCAGAACATCAACCGGCAGGGCCTCCTGGGTAAATAATCGGGTATGCCTGAGGTATTCAACAGAGCGTACCCGCGCGATCTTGGTAGGGGTATGGAACAGGGTATAGGCAACCTGACAGGCAATCATATTGGTCTCGTCACTGCTGGTTACGGCGAGAATCATATCCGCATCATCGGCGCCTGCCTGCGCCAGGGTCTCCGGATGCGAGGCATGACCGGTAACCGTACGAATATCGAGTCGGTCCTGGAGCTCCTGCAGGACGGCAGGATTTTCATCCACGACGGTGATATCATTTGCTTCGCTGGCCAGGTTGGCGGCTACTGAACCGCCCACCTGACCAGCACCGAGAATAATGATCTTCATAGCAGGGATCCGGACACTGTAACGGTTTGAAGTCTGTTATATGCAGAGTGCAGCGCAGTTGCTACCGTCACTCCGCAGTTTTCTTGTGATCTATACCCAGCGAACGCAGCTTGCGGTAGAGATGTGTGCGTTCCATACCAACACGCTTTGCCAGCTTGCCGACGCTTCCGCCTGACTCCTGCAACTGGTATTCCAGATAATCCTTTTCAAATTGTTCGCGTGCCTCGCGCAATGGCAGGTCATAGGCTATCGACGGACCGGTATTGCCCGTGCTGACCGGCGCATGTGAACTGATGGAACGCTCAATCTCTTCTGGCTTGATCTCCTCACCCGAGCCGAGAATCAGCAGGCGTTGTACAAGATTCTTGAGTTCGCGTATATTGCCGGGCCATTCGTAATTGCGCAGGCTGTTTTGCGCAGCCACACTGAAGTGGCGATAGGCCAGCTTGTCATTGGTTACAAAGTAGTCGATATAATAATTCAGCAAATCATGCACATCGTCGGCATGTTCCCGCAATGCGGGGATGTGCAACGGGACTACGTTCAGGTGGTAAAACAGGTCATCCCGGAACCGGCCAGCGGCGACTGCTTCCTCCAGATTGCGCTGGGTGGTGACAATAATTCGCAAGTCAACCTGGACATCCTCCTTGCCACCCAGACGGGTAAATGAGTTTGTCTGGAACACACTCAGCAGGCGTGCCTGTGTCTGCAGATCCATGTCGGCGATATCTCCGATGCACAGGGTTCCGCCGTTTGCCTGTTCGAGCCGGCCATAGTGAATGACATCGCCATCTTCGTGACCGAAAAGTTCGGCAGCGGAATTCTCCAGCGAGATCGCGCCCACAGCAATCTCTACAAATGGGCCCTCACGGCGCGGGCTTTGTTCATGGATATATCGCGCAAAAGTGCCCTTGCCCGCACCTGGCTCACCATCGATCAGTACCCAGCTACTGTGCTGTGCAATCTTGCGGGCCTGTTCCCTGAGTCGTTCCATCACCTTGCTTTTTCCTACCGGCTCCAGGACCAACTGCACCTGCTGCCGCAGCCCTACATTTTCACGCTGCAGGCGCGCACTCTCAAACGCACGCTCTATCGTCAGCAGGAGCTTGGCAAGCGATATGGGTTTTTCGATGAAATCATAGGCACCAAGACGCGTAGCCTCCACTGCTGTTTCCACAGTGCCATGGCCCGACATCATGACAACCGGGCAGGGCAGGTCACCGCCTTCCGCCCATTCGCGCAGCAGGGTGATCCCGTCGACATCCTCCATCCAGATGTCGAGCAGGATCAGGTCCGGACGACGGGCACGCCGTGCCTCGCGCGCGGCCTCTCCGCCTTCAGCGATACTGACTGTATATCCCTCGTCCTCGAGAATATCGCGAACCAGACTCCTGATCTCCGGTTCATCATCAACAACAAGGATATGGCGTGCAGTCATTTTTCGTTTCCATATTCGTAAGGGGTGCTGGCTTTATCCATAAAACAAACAGGTACAGGCAACCGGTAACACGACATTATACGCCACCATCGCCGGCGATATATTTCTGATTACCCGTGGAACCTTCTTGCTCCTCATTGCATCCGTCCTCCTCAATCGTCTGCAGTCGAATGTGTATTCTTGCACCGCCGCCAGAACGATTATCCGCCGCAATCATACCGCCATGTTCTTCGACGATCTTCTTTACGATCGCCAGACCCAGCCCGCTGCCCCTGGGTTTCGTGGAAACATATGGCTCGAAGATGTTCCCCTCCGCAACGGTCTGGAAACCGGGGCCATTATCTTCGATATACAGCTCGACATACGGCTTGCGAGCGTCCTCTCCGGACCGGGTAGTCACTGTTATACTGGCATCTGCGACTTCCGCGACGGCCTCCTGTGCGTTCTTGATCAGGTTGTGCAGCAACTGTCTCAGGCGGCCACTATCACCCTTGATACAGGCGTGTTCTGCATCCAGTCTGGCGGTGATCGGCACCCTCTGGCCATCGCCACCGTAAAGCTCCAGCACCTCCCGGATCAGCAGATTCAAATCGATCTGTTCCAGACTGATCGGGGGAACCCGCGCATACTCACTGAAGGCATTGACCATTTTCTTCATGGCCTCGACCTGGTTGACGATAGTGTGTGTCGCCCGGTCCAGTACTTCAACATCTTCCTTGTCCATGCGATCAATATAGCGGCGCCGCAAACGTTCCGCCGAAAGCTGGATCGGCGTCAACGGATTCTTGATTTCATGTGCCAGGCGCCGTGCAACCTCGCCCCAGGCTGCATCACGTTGCGCCTGTATCAAGGCGGTCACGTCATCAAACACGATGACCTCTCCACCCTTACGGGTAGCCACGCCCTTCAACGAGGTGCCGCGGCACATGAGTGTCTGGCGTCCATTGATACCGAACAGTGACACCTCTTCCTGCCACGTGTGCCTTCCCTCGCCCCGGTTTTTCGCTATCACTTCGATGAAGGGCTTGAGAAATGCATGATCTGCACTCACCTCAGGAAGCGCCCTGCCAAGGTAGGCCTTGATATCCACACCGAGGTTCTGACAGGCGGCACTGTTAACCGCACGAATGAGAAAATCCGTATCCAGGCTCAGTACCCCGGATGACAGATTAGCCAGCACGGCTTCCAGATAGGTTCGCTGGCCCTCCACCTGATTGCGACTTTTCCGCGCCTGGTCCCGCGCTTTGGCCAGACGACGAGTCATGTCATTGAATGACCGCACCAGGAACCCCAGCTCATCGTCAGTGGCGACCGGCAAGCGCTTGCTGTAATCCCCCTCCGCAATGGCGCGGGTGGCTTCCGCCATGTCCTTGACCGGCGCAACCAGCTGGCGCGCGGAATGGAATGCAGCCCAAATCGCAGCCAGCAGGCTCAGCACCAGGATAAGCGAAAGCGTCAGTGTGTAGCTGAATTTGAGAGGCTTGCGCATATACGCAAGCTCCTTGTAATGTACAAACGCCGACTGGACACTGTCAGCCAGCTCGCTGAGGCGCTCCGATACAGAAAACAGCGTCAGCAAGGCAAAGATCTCTCCATCCTCCCGTGAGGACACCACGGGTACCAGAGCGATAGCGTACAGGCCGGTTTCACCCACCGGGTCCAGGCCTATATAGTGCCTGCCATCACGCAGCGCCTGCAGCATTTCACCGGAAGGCCGGTAGGGAACGATATCCGTCGGGTCAGCACTGCTGGAAGCAATGATACGGCCGTCACTACCGAGCAGTGTCAGTTCTGCAGCGCCACTGCGCACTCTGATGTCATACAGATTCAGCGGGATCGTGGCAGTCGGTGATTCCGCCACTTCATCAGCCATACTTTCCGAGAGACGCAAAACGTCACGCAGGCGAACGTCAAGTGCGGTACGGCTGAGATCCAGCGCATCTTCAAGAGCCTGCTCAATGCGCACATCAAACCAGCTGTCGATTCCGCGCTGGAGAAATTGCAGGGAGAAATAATAGACAATGGAAACCGGTACCACCGACAGGACCACGAACATGACTACCAGCCGGGTGGTTAACTTTGCACCGACTGCCTGTTTACGCTGCTGCTTGAGCAGCCACAGAATATTGGCAACCACAAGTGCGCCCAGCACAACCAGGCCCAGGGCATTTGCCAGCAACAGCCACGAATACAGTTCCCCAAAACGCTCTGAATTATGCGTTGCATTGCTCAAGAAAGAGAGCGACACAAGCAGCAGGGCGAACATCATCAGCATCGGCAAGATGCCAAAGCGTTTTATCGCACCAGGGGCCATTGGTACCACTCGTTATCCATATCCCAGGCAGACGACACATAGGCTAGCAACCGAACCGGTGTCGGCAGGGACTCAATATCCAGGCTACAGCGCAAGCGCACCGAATAACTGTTTTTATCCTCCATTAAATGATACTGCAGGAGTGGCAAATTACGCAGATAACCGGCGGCCAGCAGCGCATCCTCCAGGTCCCGGTAGCTACGTTGTGCTCCGGTTTCGAGATCTCTGACCAGATAGGAAGTGCTGAGAGCGTGGTACTGCACCTGCCTGACCTGCTTGTATTCGGAAAGCACACTGTCCCAAAACCATGTGTGCGTCTCCAGCACCTGCACCTGCATTTCGAATACCAGTGGCACACCGTTCTCGAGCGCCTCGTACGCACCGCTGCTCAGATTGATTTCCATGCTGGCATTGAGCAACCAGGCCTTATCACCCTTTACCGTTTCCACATCGGCTACTGTAATGGAGCCATGATCGCTATCTGCCAGCAGCAGGCCTGGCATTAACATACACCAGCCGGTCAGCATCACTGTGACAAGCCACAGTGTACCAACGGGCGTGCGGGACATGTCTGTCTTGCCGGCTATGAGCGTTTGCGCATGCATGCGAAGTAAAAGCCGTCCATTTGATCCTCGCCTGGCAATATCTGCCGGCCGTGAGTACAACGCCTTCCCCAAGGTACCTCAATTTCCACCTCTGTCGCATCCGGGTGACCCGACAGAAATCGTCCGATTTGCCGCTCGTTCTCATCGGCCAGTACGGAACAGGTTGTGTACAACAGCATACCGCCTGTCGAAAGCAAGGGCCATATGGCATACAGTATTTGCCTCTGGGTCGAAACCAGAGACCGGATACCTTCCGGTGTGCGCAACAACTTGATATCCGGGTGGCGGCGGATAACACCGGTTGCGGAGCAGGGTACATCCAGCAGAATCCGCTCAAACGGCCGGCCATCCCACCAGCCATCCGGATCAGCCGCATCGCCCTGCACGACGCACGCATGAAGACCAAGTCGCGACAGGTTGGCATCGATCAGGCGCAGTCGCCGTGCGCTGATATCCACTGCAGTCAATGATCCCAGGCCCGGTACTGATTCAAGTATGTGTGCCGTTTTCCCGCCGGGCGCCGCACAGGCATCCAGCACACACTGCCCGGCTTTTGCATCCAGCAGGCCGGCTGCCTGCTGGGCCGCACCATCCTGCACTGAAACCCGGCCGTCAGCAAATCCGGGAAGGGCATCAACCGGCAGTGGTGACTCGAGAACAACCCCTTGTGGACAATGCGGCAGCGGCTGTGCGTCAATACCATGCTGCTGCAGTAACGCCAGATATTCATCACATGCAAGCTGTTGCAGATTCACGCGCAGACAAAAGGGTGGACGCTGATTACCGGACTGCAGAATGGATTCCCAGTCATCCGGCCAGTCGGCCTGCAACCGGGTGATCAACCAGCCGGGATGGGCATAACGGGCCTGGAGCGACTGTTCTACTGCCGCCTCCAGCTGCGCGGATTGCCGCTGGTAAGTGCGTAACACGGCATTCACCAGGCCGGTAGCCCATTCCTTGCCGATCTCCCGGGTAGCCTGTACGGTTTCATTAATCGCAACGCGGGAAGGTACCGCCATATGCGACAACTGATAGAGGCCTGCCAGTAACAGGCAGCGCAGATCGCTGTCCCGCTGCTTGAGCGGTTTTTTCAACAACTGTGCAAGGATGGCATCAAGCCGGTAATACCAGCGCAACGTACCGAAAGCCAGCTCCTGCAACAACGCTCGCTGGCGAGGGTCATTTAAAGCCTGCAGACCCGGAGGCAGAACATCTGTCAGCGAATGTCCCTCGGCAACAACCCGGGCGAGGGTCCTTGCAACCTGACCGCGCGCCATCCTTGGTGTACTTATGGCGCTATCCGCATCCAAGGCGTACACCATGCAGCGCATGCGCCTTGATAAAATCAGCCGCATGAATCGGACGCGCTCCCGGTAGCTGGATTCTGAGCAGCCTGAGTGCACCCCTCCCGCAGGCCACATCGATACCCGACTTGCCAGATGCCAACACCGTCCCAGGAGGTTGATCTGTATCAACGGACAGCGGCAAGGCTTCCCAGATTCTGAGTTGCCGGTCCGCATAGCTGGTTTCGGCCACCGGCCATGGATTGAATGCCCGAACCCTGCGCACCAGTTCATCCGCGGGAAGGTTCCAGTCAATTACCGCTTCGCGCTTGTCCAGTTTGTGCGCATAGGTGGCCTGGCTATGGTCCTGCGATCGGGCTTCCAGTTGGCCCTGTTCAAACTTGGCAAGGTTTTCCTGCAGTAATCGTGCACCCATCTCTGCCAGGCGATCATGCAACCGGCCACCCGTATCCTCCGCTGCAACCGGACATGCCGCACTGGCCAGCACCGGCCCGGTATCCAGACCCGTATCCATTTGCATAAGGGTGACCCCCGTTTCCCGATCACCCGCAAGGATGGCACGCTGGATCGGGGCAGCACCTCGCCAGCGCGGCAGCAGGGAGGCATGGACGTTAATGCAGCCAAGACGCGGCATTACCAGCACTTCGGGTGGCAAAATCAGGCCATAGGCAACCACCACCATCAGATCCGCATGCAATGCCTTCAGGCTGGCCTGAGCAACAGGATCCCTCAGTGTACCGGGTTGATACACCGGTATACCGTGCTGGTGGGCGAATTGCTTGACCGGGCTTGCAGAGATACGCCGGCCACGCCCGGCCGGGCGATCCGGCTGCGTATACACCGCCACCAGTCGATGGCCACTCTCAAGCAGTGCACGCAGGACCGGAAGCGAGAAATCCGGTGTCCCGGCAAATATGACCTTCATGATGCTAATACTGGCGTGGCGCCGCAGCCTGGACTGCCGGGGTCAGTATATGATGCTGCGAGCCATGGCAGCTGACAGCTTGAAATCTCAAATCACCCTTTGGGTCGGGCGTTCCTGCTTGGCCGGCAGTGCCTGGCGACCCTGCTTTTCCAGCTTCTTTTTTATCCGTGTGCGTTTCAGCTGGGACAGGTAATCTACAAACAGCTTGCCGTCCAGATGGTCTATTTCATGCTGGATGCAAACTGCCAGCAGGCCATCGGCCTCGACTTCAAAGGGTCGGCCCTCACGATCGAGCGCCCGGGTCCGGACCCAGTCCGCCCGCCGGACTGTTTCATAGATGTCCGGCACGGAGAGACAGCCCTCTTCCATTTCCTCGACACCTCCCTGTTCCAGCAATTCAGGATTAATCAGGCATAAAGGCCGGGAATTGTCTTCCGATACATCAATAACCACGATACGTTTGTCGACATTCACCTGCGTGGCAGCCAGGCCGATACCCGGTGCCGCATACATTGTCTCGAACATATCGTCGACCAGACGACGGATACCATCGTCAACCCGGGATACAGGCCGGGCAATGTTGCGCAATAGCGGATCGGGGTAATGGAGTATTTCCAGGAGCGCCATGTGAATGCCGTCACAAATCAGGACCTGATTATTCTATATACTTTACCACAAATAACCGGATCCGGTTTGATCAAATGGACAAAAGGTTTTGTTCCGTGTGGATTTTCCGCTAAACTCCCGATTGACCTGAAACCGCCAGCCACACGAGCCAGCTCATTTCGCATCACGTGGACGGATACTGAGACACAACGACGTTAAAGGGACACCTATGTCAATCAAAAAACTGTTGGGAACGGTCTGCGCTGTTCTGGTAGCAGGCTCACTCTTCGCGGCAGATGTTGTACTCAACCCGGATCATCCTGATCGCTATGTCGTGGTCAAGGGTGACACGCTTTGGGACATCTCCGCCATGTTTCTGCGCGATCCCTGGCTCTGGCCGGAAATCTGGTACGTCAATCCACAGATCCCGAATCCGCATTTGATTTATCCGGGCGATATCCTGACCCTGGTCTACGTCGACGGCAAGCCTCAATTGCGCGTGCAACGCGGCCAACAGACGGTGAAACTCGAACCCCGGGCGCGCGTGGAAAGTCTGGCTCAGGCAATCCCGACCATCCCGATAGATGCCATCAAGCAATTTCTGACCAAGCCACTGGTCGTTACGGAAGAACAGCTGGATACCGCACCGTATGTAGTATCAGGTGCCGATGAACATGTAGTTACCGGTGCCGGTGACCGTGTTTATGTACGCGGTATCGAAGGTACGGATGTCGGCCTGTTCGATATTTTCGAGCCGGGTGGTCCCCTGAAGGACCCGGATAGCGACGAACTGCTGGGTTATGAAGCAATCTATGTGGGTGAAGGTGCCGTACAACGCTTTGGCGACCCGAGCACACTGTTACTGACGACAACAGCTCGGGAGGCACGCGTGGGTGACCGGCTGTGGCCAACCAGCATAGAACCACCTGTCACCCACTTCACTCCGCATGCGCCACCCCCGGGTACGGAAGGACGGATCATCTCGGTCGACGGAGGAGTCAGGGAAATCGGTCAGTTCGATATTGTTGTCATCAACCGCGGCACAGACAATGGTATCGAGGTTGGGCATATCATGAAGATCTTCCAGACGGGTGAGACCATTCGCGATACCGTCAGCGGCAAGCGGGGAGACAAGATAAAATTACCGGATGAGGAAGCCGGGATGCTCATGGTGTTCCGCACCTTTGATCGTGTCAGTTATGCCCTGGTTATGAAGGCGACCCGGGCAATGCATATTAATGACTACGTACGCTCACCGTGGAGCACGACACAGTAGAACAAACCAGGGAAAGGACACACAGTGACTGACTTGCTTCAGCCCGTTACCGGTACGGGCTAGCCACTATGGTGGCTTCTACCGTACCGGACAGCACCGATTCTATCCTCCACTGGCTGACGCTTTACCATACACCCGGCATCGGTGCCGTCACGTTTATTCAGTTACTCGAACGGATTGGCAACCCGAATGAGATCCTGCAGGCAACTGCCGGCCAGCTACAGGCCTGCGGGCTGAATCAACAGATCATATCCTCCCTGAAGCATCCCGACCTGGAATCCATCGATCGTGACCTGGAATGGCTTGAACTGGCCGACAACCGGATCCTTACCTGCCAGGACACCCACTACCCGCCATTGCTTCTGCAAATACCAAACCCGCCACCGCTCCTGTATGTACATGGCAATTGTGAAGCACTTGTCCGGCTGCAACTTGCCATGGTGGGCAGTCGCAATCCGACAACATCCGGTCACCGCACTGCTGTCGAGTTTGCCCGCCACCTGTCCCTGGCCGGACTGACCATTACCAGCGGACTGGCGCTCGGCATTGATGCCGCCAGTCATGAGGGCGCCCTGCAATCCGGTAAGGCGACCATTGCCGTAATGGGTACCGGGCTTGATCGGGTATACCCCTCAAGCCATCGGGAACTTGCCCACCGTATCGCCGAACAGGGTGCACTGATCTCTGAATTTCCGACCGGAACATCCCCGAGGCCGGAAAATTTCCCACGCCGCAACCGGATCATCAGCGGTCTGAGTCTGGGCACCCTGGTTGTTGAAGCGGCCGTACGTTCCGGGTCACTGATCAGCGCGCGCTGTGCCGCCGAGCAGGGACGGGAGGTTTTTGCAATTCCAGGGTCTATCCACAACCCGCTGGCGCGCGGTTGCCATGCCTTGATCCGGCAGGGTGCCAAGCTGGTGGAAACCGCACAGGACATCATCGATGAACTTGGCGCTATTGCGATGTCCTGCTCCTTGCCGGAAACCCCCAAGGTTGGCCAGGCCAATGACACAACCCTGAAACTCGATCCTGACTACGTGCAACTACTTGATAGTATTGGATATGATCCGATTACTATCGATGCCATGGTGAAAACAACCGGATTGACGGCAGCTGAAGTTTCCTCCATGCTCCTGCAGCTGGAAATGAATGGATTTCTAGCATCCAGCCCGGGAGGGCTATATTACCGATTGAAATAATTAAGGTTTCGTATGAAAGAAAACGTTTTCGACGTGCTGATGTATTTGTTTGAAAACTACTATATGGATGATGAGAATCCAATCGCGCCAGACCGCGAGTACGTTCAACAGGAATTACACAGCGCCGGTTTTCCGGCACCAGAAATCGACCGCGCTTTCAACTGGCTCGAGGACCTGGCCAGTGATACCCACGTCCCGATGATGCAGGCCGAGCATTCAGTGCGACTGTTTTCACGGCACGAGTCAGAACGCCTCGATATCGAGTGTCAGGGCCTGCTGCTGTTTCTGGAACAGATGGGCGTCCTCAATCCCGCCAGCCGTGAGCTGGTTATTGATCGCGCCATGGCTCTGGAAAATGAAGATTTTGATATTGAACAACTCAAATGGGTCATCCTGATGGTGATGTTCAACCAGCCAGGCGAGGAGGCAGCCTATGCATGGGTGGAAGACATGGTATTTGAAAACACGGCCAGCTGTCTGCATTGACCCCGACCTTCTGGCTGGCCCCCCGTTTGCTCCACTAACCTGCAATTGATTTTCCATGAGCAAGAACCTCGTCATCGTTGAATCACCCGCCAAAGCAAAGACCATCAAGAAATACCTTGGCACGGACTACGAGGTGCTTGCGTCCTACGGCCATGTTCGAGACCTGGTGCCCAAAGAAGGTGCAGTCGATCCCGAGAACGACTTCATCATGAAATATCAGACCATTGAGCGCAATGCAAAGCACGTGGATGCCATCGTCAAGGCAATGAAAAAATCCACTGCCCTGTATCTGGCTACCGACCCGGACCGTGAAGGCGAAGCCATCTCGTGGCACCTGGTAGAACTGCTGCAAAGCCGCAAAGCCCTGCAAGACAAACCGATACATCGGGTCGTGTTTCACGAAATCACCAGGCGCGCAATCAACGAGGCTATTGAGCATTCACGGGATCTGTCGACGGAACTGATTAATGCACAACAGGCACGCCGCGCACTGGACTACCTGGTAGGCTTCAATCTGTCACCGCTATTGTGGAAAAAAATCCGTCGCGGGCTGTCAGCCGGTCGGGTACAGAGCCCGGCCCTGCGCCTGATCGTGGAACGGGAAATCGAGATCGAAGATTTCAAGCCGCGAGAATACTGGACACTGGAAAGCCACCTCGACAAGGATGGACAGGAATTCACGGCCCGGCTGACATATCTGCATGACGAGAAGCTGAAGCAGTTTTCAATTACTGACGCAGGCAGCGCCGGCAAGGCACGGGAGGAGTTACTGGCGACTGCCGGTGGCCAGCTGGCGGTCGACGCGATCGAAAAAAAGCAGCGCAAGCGCAATCCGGCGGCACCCTTCACCACCTCCACACTGCAGCAGGAAGCATCACGCAAACTTGGTTTCACCGCCAGCCGCACCATGCGCGTAGCACAACAGCTTTACGAAGGCATGGATATTGGTGGGGAAACTGTAGGCCTGATTACTTACATGCGTACTGATTCGGTCAACCTTGCACAGGAAGCCATTGATGAGCTGCGGGTATTTATCCCGGAGCGCTTTGGAAATAGCGCACTGCCCGAACAGCCACGCATCTACAAGACCAAGGCCAAGAACGCCCAGGAAGCACACGAGGCCATCCGGCCAACTTCGATAAGACACACACCAGCGGATATCAGGAAACACCTGAGTGCCGAGCAACTCAAGCTCTACGAACTGATCTGGAAGCGCACCATAGCTTGCCAGATGATCCACGCAACCATCCATACCGTCAGTGTCGATTTCGCCTGCGGCACGGGCAACCGGTTCCGGGCAACCGGTTCAACCGTGGTTGATCCGGGCTTCATGGCCGTATACCAGGAAGGCGTTGACGATCGGCAGGGAAACTCTGAGGAAAGTCTCCTGCCGCCTCTGGAAAAAGGTGATGCCTGCAAACTGCACGAGATCCGTGCCGATCAGCACTTCACCGAACCACCACCGCGTTTCTCGGAAGCCAGTCTGGTAAAAACCCTGGAAGAATACGGTATCGGTCGTCCCTCGACCTACGCAACCATTATTTCAACCTTGCAGGCACGCGAGTATGTAACGCTGGAAAAGAAACGCTTTTATCCAACCGACGTTGGCCGCGTCGTGAACAAATACCTGACCGAAAACTTCACTCCATATGTGGATTATGACTTTACTGCACGACTTGAAGACGAGCTGGATGAAGTATCCCGCGGCGAGAAAGAGTGGGTACCGCTCATGAAGGAGTTCTGGAAACCGTTCAAGGATCTGGTCGATAAGGGCAAGGATGGTCCACGCCCTGATATCGAACAGCTTGACGAGAGTTGCCCGGAATGCGGCAAGCCACTGCAAAAACGCCTGGGACGGGGTGGTTTCTTCATTGGATGTTCCGGTTACCCGGATTGCAAATACACCCGCAATGTCGATGATGACCTCAAAAGTGCAGCGCCGGAAATTGTGGAGGGGCGCAGTTGCCCCAAGTGCGAATCTCCGCTGATTATTCGTACCGGACGCTATGGCAAGTTTATTGGCTGCAGCAGCTATCCGGAATGTACGTTTATCGAACCGCTGGAAAAACCTGAGGACAGTGGCGTCACCTGCCCGCAGTGCAGGCAGGGCAGTATTCTCAAGCGCAAGTCGCGTCGTGGCAAGATCTTCTACTCCTGCGGACGTTACCCGGACTGCGATTATGCCATCTGGAACCAGCCGCTGGCACGACCCTGCCCGGTGTGTCACTGGCCGATAACCAGCATCAAGATCACCAAACGCTCCGGAACCCAGCGCGTCTGCCCTCAGCAGGACTGCAAGTTCGCGGAGCCCTGGGAAGAGCCCGAAACGGCCAGCAGCGAGGCAACCGGCTAGTGTGTTGTAACGGATAACAAGCAATGAGCTGGCACATCCGGCAAGCTGTCCGCTGTATTGCCGCCGGTGGTATCATCGCTTATCCAACAGAGACGGTATATGGAGCGGGGTGTGACCCCTTCAATGGAGCCGCCGTCTTGCAACTGCTGGAACTGAAACATCGCCGGATCGATCCGGGCCTCATCCTCATTGCCAGCAGTTTTGAGCAATTCGAGCCCTTACTGCAACCGCTGCATCCGGCTGCCAGGCAGCGTATTGTAAAAGCATCACCGGTACCACCGGTAACCTGGGTGCTGCCCTGCCTACACGATATTCCGCTATGGCTACGCGGCAAACATGAAAGCCTCGCGGTACGCATTACCAGCCATCCGGTTGCGATCGCACTGTGCAGGCGCTGGAACGGGCCTCTGGTTTCAACCAGCGCCAACCTGCATGGCAGACGTCCGGCAACCAGCCCGCTACAGGTACGCAAGGCATTCAACGGGGCGCTGGACTACATTCTGCATGACACACAGGATGCCACAAACACGCCCAGCGAGATCCGTGACGGTATTAGCGGAAATATTTTGCGTGCTGCCCGCGGAACACAGTAAATTACTGTTAAAACCGGAGATGGCGGATAGTTGCGATGACTGATGATGTTCAAATTGGCAAACAGCACAGCAATCAAGTACACCACAGCCTGCTGACACTGCAGGATACTATCTGCAACGCCCTTGAGGAGACTGACGGAACCATGCAGTTTCGAGAGGATAGCTGGGTACGCGATGAAGGTGGTGGTGGTCGTTCGCGGGTGCTTGAAGAGGGGGCCGTGTTTGAAAAAGCCGGCGTCAACTTTTCCCATGTTTTCGGCACTCAGTTGCCGCCATCGGCGACAGCCGCACGCCCCGAACTGGCAGGCCGGCACTTTCAGGCAATGGGTGTCTCGCTCGTTATTCACCCGCGCAATCCCTATGTACCCACCTCACATGCGAATGTGCGTTTCTTCATCGCCGAGAAGGAAGCCGCCGATCCGGTATGGTGGTTCGGTGGTGGTTTTGACCTGACACCGTACTATGGTTTTACCGAAGACGCCCGGCACTGGCACCGTCTGTCCCGGGAAGCCTGCACACCGTTTGGTGAGGAGATTTACCCGCGTTACAAGCGCTGGTGTGACGAATATTTTTATCTCAAACACCGCAACGAGCCGCGTGGTATCGGTGGCCTGTTTTTCGATGACCTCAACGAGGGCGGCTTTGACAATTGCTTTGCATTCATGCAAAGCGTGGGAAATCACTACCTGCCCGCCTACCTGCCAATCGTCAAGCGTCGTAAGGACATGCCATATGGTGAACGGGAACGCGACTTTCAGGCATACCGGCGGGGCCGTTATGTCGAGTTCAACCTGGTGTATGACCGTGGCACACTGTTCGGACTGCAGTCGGGCGGGCGTACCGAAGCCATCCTCATGTCAATGCCGCCGGTCGTCAAATGGCGCTATGACTGGCACCCGGAGTCAGGGTCACCGGAAGCGGAGCTCTATGAGGTATTCCTGCAGCCGAAAGACTGGCTGGCCCGGGCGTATAACCCGGTCAAGGATAAATAATTTCATCAAAAACAATAGCCTGCTGAATATCTTCCCGGAATTCGCGCTTCAGACTATCAGCACACCCAGGCCCCACACTACAAAACGCTAAAATAGCGCACAACAGGAGAAGAAGAACTGAAATAAAGACAAGGCTAGACAAAGTCTAAATACCGCGAAGTACAGGGACGTACGAGTGCCGCGAGAGGACACACGACTGCATGGAGAAGGTGAAACTGCGTAGCAGTCTCACCTTCTCCATGCGCTTCGCGATGTACCTACGTCCATGTAGGCAAAAAAAACCCCGCTTGGTAGCGGGGTGAAAACGCTTTTCAGCGTCGGAGGAGTCTTTACTACAGCACAATGACATGGATTCTCTGAGGTGGGTCCCGATCGTCCATGATCCAACTGGACCCACTTCACAGCACACGGTTGCTGTATTTTCACGTATGACATCGGCATCCCGCCCGGAATCTTTAGCGAGAAATCCAGGCACTCGGCAGCCGGGTACCGTGACCTCTTAACTCATTGTTATTTTTACTATAATGATGGCGTCGCTGGCTCCGTGTGACGTTTACGCAACCAACTGCTCGCCCCGGCGGCCGTCAGGATGCACCACACAGCGAATAGCGCCCCGGGCAAGGCCGTCTCCGGGGGAAAATGTTTCAACGCGAGCGCCACACCGAGTCCCGCATTCTGCATGCCGACCTCCACGGCCAGTGTCAGCCGATGGTGAGCATCATAGCCATACCAGCGCGCCAGCCACCAGCCCGCCAGGTAACCCAGCGCATTCAGCAGGATCACCATCGCGATCACCCAGCCCCCGACAACCGTGATGCGTTCCTGATTCGCCGCCACGGCATAACTGCAGATGATTACGATGGCCATCGCGGCAACGGCGGGCGCAACACCGCGGGCAAAATCGAGGTAACCGCCAAGGTAGCGGCGCAGCAGCATCCCGCAACCCAGGGGCAATACCACGATCAGCAGGATAGTCTGCATCATGGGCCAGAAGGGGATCTCCAGAAAGGCATTGCCCAGCAGCCGGACGAGCGTCGGCGTCAGCAGCGGTGAAAGCAACGTCGCCAGGGTCGTCATGGCAACCGAAAAGGCCACTGCTCCACCGGCCAGGTACACAATCACATTGCTGGCCATGGCGCCGGGTGCACAGGCCACAATAATGAAACCCAGTGCCACTGCGGGCGGCAGGGGACTCAGTATGGCTACCGCAAAACCCAGGGCTGGCATTACCGTGTACTGGGTGAGCACACCCAGCGCGATACGCCCGGGACGCCGGATGGTCTCTTTCAGTTCCGTTGCATCCAGCACCACCCCGAGGGCAAACATGGTTGCCGCAAAAAACCACAGGAAACTGTCCTTGAAGATCAGAAACAGTGGTGGGTGCAGATAGGCCGCCACAGCTCCCAGCAGGGTGACCGGTGCCAGACGGTTGGCGATGAAGCGACACACCGGCATCAGCAGGCCCATTTCGTCAGATTATGTCACTTATACTTCTGACTAACCGGCCGTATCGATATGGGTACTCTCATAACGTCTATAGCCAGCCTGTTGCAGGCGCTCGATGACGGCCGCTTCTGTCAGCAGTGCTTTCAGTTTCCGGGGAGTAGCCGGTGAATCTGTCAGTCGCAGCTGACCCAGCAGTTCATGCTGCCGAACCAGCCGGAAATACTTTGCTGGCTGGAGGGTATCTGCCGCCAGCATAAATCCCCTGGCAAGGTGCCGGCTCGCATGGCTGAGTTTACGACTGATCAATAACTGCCCATAGACCAGTTCGAGCAATGCCCGGTCGGTTTTTTCCCGTGTCAGTGTCGCCAGCTGCTCGTACTCCAGGCAACTACCGGAACCCATCCAGTAACCACAGACCAGGCGTAATACATGCAGCTGAAAACAGGCCGCGCCCTTGCGTAATCGGGTATGGAGTTCCTCCTGGGTGGCCCGCTGCAGCACAGCGGCTTGAGTCCGGCGCAGCGGGTCGCCGTACCAGATAGCCAGATCCGGGCATTGCGGAGATAGCAGGGTCGCCACCGGGTATTGTATAACGGCCTGATTTGCATACTTCATCGCCATCGGCACAGCTTACACGCCGCTTCCGGATATTGGTATATCCGCAGTTGCCGGTACCGGGGGGGACTGACCGCAACCGCGTGTCACGGTACACTGTATCCCCGTAATCGACTTCGGAGTCAGATGTGACAGAAAACAACACAGGACAGGGCAGGTATCCGGGCACCCGCATGAGACGCATGCGCCGGGATGATTTCTCCCGACGCCTGATGCGCGAGAACCGGCTAACCGCCGACGACCTGATCTACCCCGTATTCGTACTGGAGGGCACAGCCCGGCGTGAACCCGTCCCGTCGATGCCCGGTATCGAACGCCTCAGCATCGATGAGCTGTTGCATGAGGCAGCAGAAATATACAGCCTCGGCATTCCTGCCATTGCCCTGTTCCCGGTAACACCGCTCGACAGGAAATCCGAGGACGCCCGCGAGGCCTACAATCCGGATGGCCTCGCGCAACGCGCGGTTCGCGCCATCAAGGAAAAACTCCCGCAACTGGGCGTAATCACCGATGTCGCACTGGATCCGTTCACCACCCACGGCCAGGATGGACTGATCGACGCCAGTGGTTACGTAATGAACGACGAAACCGTTGAGGTACTGGTCAAACAGGCTCTGTCACATGCGGCGGCCGGTGCCGAAATCGTCGCCCCCTCCGATATGATGGACGGGCGTATCGGTGCGGTTCGTCTGGCGCTGGAACAGAACGGACATCGCAATACCCGCATCCTCGCCTATTCCGCCAAATACGCTTCCAGCTTTTATGGCCCGTTCCGTGACGCGGTCGGTTCCGCAGCCAGCCTTGGTGGCGGCGACAAGTACAGCTACCAGATGGACCCGGCCAACAGTGACGAATCCCTGCGGGAGGTAGCCCTGGATCTGGAGGAGGGCGCCGATATGGTGATGATCAAGCCGGGAATGCCGTACCTGGACATCGTCCGGCGAATCAGGGAGACCTTCGGGGTCCCCACCTTCGTCTACCAGGTCAGTGGTGAATACGCCATGCTCAAGGCTGCTGCCCAGAAAGGCTGGCTGGATGAACCGGCCGTGGTCATGGAATCACTGCTTTCGATCAAGCGTGCCGGGGCGGATGCGATCCTCACCTATTACGCCAAACAGGCCGGTCGCTGGCTGCAGGACTAATGACCGACCACTATGCCGTGATGGGCAATCCGGTTGCCCACAGCAAGTCGCCACGTATCCACTCACTGTTTGCCACGCAGACCGGCCAGGACATCGACTACAGCGCCATCTGCGTCGAACCGGGCGGGTTGCCCCGCGCCGTGGATGAATTCCAGTCGCAGGGCGGCAGGGGGCTGAATATCACCGTCCCGTTCAAGGAGGAGGCCTGGGCAATGGCGACCACACACAGCAGCCGTGCCGCCTGTGCCGAAGCCGTGAATACCCTGGTGCTTGACAGCAGCGGCGACCGTTTTGGCGACAATACCGACGGTGCCGGGCTGGTGCGTGACCTGAGCGGCAACCATGGCTGCGGGCTTGGTGGCAAGCGCCTGTTGCTGGTTGGAGCGGGTGGTGCAGCACGTGGCGTAATTGAGCCGTTACTGAATGAAGAACCGGCACTGCTGGTGATCGCCAATCGCACCTCCGGCAAGGCGGTCGATCTGGCGCGCCGCTTCTGTCGCCTGGGACACATCGAAGGCTGTGGACTGGATGACCTTGAAGGGCAATCATTCGAAGTAATCATAAATGCAACCGCAGCCGGCCTCACCGGGCATCTACCCGCCCTGCCTGACTCAGTGGTCAGCGTGAATTCCTGGTGTTATGACATGATGTATGGAGATGAACCCACTGTCTTTGTACGCTGGGCGCAGCAGCGGAATGCCGCACGGGCCATGGATGGTCTGGGTATGCTCGTGGAACAGGCAGCAGAATCTTTTTTCCTGTGGCGACATGTCCGGCCGTACACCGCTCCGGTAATCGCTGCCCTGCGTCGAACTCAATAATTGTCAGCTGCACGGCGCTCACGCTGGCGCCGCTCCGGCCCATCCCAGGACACCTCACGCCAGTCCAGACGCCGCCGTTCATTGCTGGCTGAACGGTGACCGAATTCCCTGACCTCCAGCGTCTGGCCGCGACAGACGGCTCCCTGCAGGCGCTGGATCAGCTTCCTGCCGTCATTGTCTGTTTTCAGGTAGACCAGACCATAGCGGTGCAAACCACCCTTGCCATCCTGTTTTTTGTAAATCCTGGCGCGTGTAGCCCCGTCCAGACGGGCAAGGTCATGAAGATCCTGTTCAGTTGCAATCGCAGGCAGATTTCCAAGGAAGATGATCATGGTGTAATCCGGTTGGTGGGTGAATGTTGTGTGCTTACCGCCCCGCCAGGTGGCGATTCTTGAGTTTGACGTAATGCCGGGCGGAGTAATCAAGAAATGCCTGTTCTGCGGCACGCAAGGGACGGGCCCTGCGCGCCGGTGTGCCAACCCAGACATAACCTCCCTCTATTTCCTGACCGGGGGACACCAGACTACCGGCACCGATCATGGCACCCGTGCGGACAATCGCACCATCCATTACGGTGGCCGCCATCCCGACCAGGCAGCGGTCCTCGATAGTGCAACCATGCAGGATTGCCTGGTGTCCGACCGTGATGTCGGCACCGACGCGCAATGGAAATCCACCCGGAGCAAATTCACTGTCATGACTGACGTGCAGAATGGTACCGTCCTGGATGTTGGTGCGCGGGCCGATTTCAATCGTATTGACATCTCCCCTTGCCACGACCATCGGCCATAGCGAAACGTCTTCACCCAGAGTGACGTCCCCGACCACCAGGGCGGTATCATCCACATAGACGCCTGCAGCCATCCTCGGGCTGATGTTGTCGAAACTCCGTATCGTCATGGCACGGATTTTCAGGCATAAAACATGCGGTTGCAAGATGCCCATGCTATCCTGATGAAGCTGACTGGAAGCAACACAACGAGGTTATCCCGGATGTCAAATCCCTTGCTGGAAATCTATGGCCTGCCGCCGTTTTCGCAAATCAGGCCGGAGCACGTGGAACCGGCCATAGATCAGCTGCTCGCTGAATGCCGCCAGCAAGTCAACGAGTTGCTGGCCAGAAACAGCTGCTATACATGGGACAACCTCGTTGAACCCCTGGAATCCATGGACGACCGGCTCAACCGTGCCTGGTCACCGGTCAGCCACATGAATTCCGTTGTCAATTCCGCGGCACTGCGTGAAGCCTACAATGCCTGCCTGCCCAGGTTGAGCGAATACAGCACGGAAATGGGTCAGCACGAGGGCTTGTTTCAGGCCTTCCGGCAGATTGCAGACGGCGCGGAGTATGCGCGTCTCGATGCCGCGCAGAAAAAAGTTGTTGACAATGCCTTGCGGGATTTCCGCCTGTCGGGAATCGAGCTCGATCAGGACCTGCGGGATCGCTACAAGGCGATCATGCAGGAATTGTCGAGGCTGACCTCGCAGTACAATGACAATGTGCTCGATGCCACCAATGCCTGGCACCGTCAAATCAACACTGTCGGTCTGCTTCATGGCCTGCCGGAGTCTGCCAGGTCACTGGCCCTCCAGACAGCCCAACAGCGCGGCATGGAAGGGTGGGTGTTTACCCTGGAATTTCCGTCCTATCATCCAGTGATGACCTACGCCGACAACCGCGAGCTGCGCGAGGAGATGTATACCGCCTACGTCACCCGGGCATCAGACCAGGGACCGGATGCCGGACGCTGGGACAATGCCTCACTCATGCAGCATATTCTCGGACTGCGTCACGAAGCGGCACGCCTGCTGGGTTTCGAAAATTATGCAGAACGCTCGCTGGCAACCAAGATGGCGGAATCCACTGACAAGGTCATGGCGTTCCTCGATGACCTGGCCCGGCGCTCGCGGCAGGCAGCACAGCAGGAACTCGATGAGCTGCAGGCCTTTGCCGCTGCAGAGTACGGTATGCAAACAATGCAGGCCTGGGACGTGGCCTACTATTCTGAAAAACTGCGCCAGCGGAAATACGCCATCTCCGAAGAGGAACTGAAACCCTGGTTCCCGGAACCACATGTTGTCGCCGGTTTGTTCTCAATCGTCGAGCGGCTCTATGGTATTAGCATTGAGAGCGTTGACGACGTCGATACCTGGCATGCTGATGTCCGTTTTTATCGCATACACGATGCTGCCGGGGAACTGCGCGGCGAATTCTATCTGGACCTGTATGCCCGGCCCCGCAAACGCGGCGGTGCCTGGATGGATGAATGCATCAACCGGCGGCGTGCAACACAGGGATTGCAGATTCCGGTTGCCTACCTGACCTGCAACTTCTCACCACCGCTCGGCAGCGACCCGGCCCTGTTTACCCATGACGAAGTCATCACACTGTTCCACGAGTTCGGGCATGGCCTGCACCATATGCTCACCCGGATCGACTACGCCGGCGTATCCGGCATCAGCGGAGTTGCCTGGGATGCCGTGGAACTACCCAGCCAGTTCATGGAGAACTGGTGCTGGGAACGCGAGGCTTTGGACCTGTTCGCCCGCCACTACAAAACCGGCGAACGTATCCCCGGGGAAACCTACCGGCGCATGCGCCAGGCCAGAAATTTCCAGTCCGCGATGCAGATGCTGCGTCAGCTGGAATTCGCCATCTTCGACTTCCGTCTGCACCGGGACTACGATCCGCAGCGCGGAACGGACATCCATGCAATCCTGGAGGAAATCCGCGAACAGGTTGCCGTTATCCGACCCCCTGCCTTCAACCGTTTCGAGAACAGCTTTACCCATATCTTCGCCGGGGGGTATGCCGCCGGCTACTACAGCTACAAGTGGGCCGAGGTACTTTCAGCGGATGCCTTCTCCGCCTTCGAGGAGGCAGGCATCTTCGATCGCGACACCGGGAGCAAATTCCTCGGCAGTATCCTGGAGCAGGGCGGTTCACGGGAACCGATGGAACTGTTCGTCGAATTTCGCGGTCGCGAACCCACTATCGATGCGCTGCTCCGTCACAGTGGCCTGGCTACCTGAAGGGGTTGCCCCGCAGGGTACCCGACCGCAAGGATATGCAGCTGTTGCAGCCCGGGATATATATCCGCAATGAAAATCGCCACCTGGAACGTCAACTCGCTCAAGGTCCGCCTGCCACAGGTGCTGGACTGGCTGGCTGGCACGCAGCCGGACATACTGTGTCTCCAGGAGACCAAACTGACGGACGAAAACTTTCCGGCCGCCGACATCGATAAGGCCGGTTACCGGGTGGTGTACTCGGGACAGAAGACCTATAACGGTGTCGCCATCATCAGCCGGCAGGAGGCAGACGAGGTTATAACCGACATCCCTGGCCTGGATGATCCGCAGCGCCGTATCCTCGGTGCGACTATCGACGGAATCCGGGTGCTCAATTTGTACGTCGTCAATGGCCAGGAGGTCGGCAGTGAGAAATATGCACACAAGCTGCATTGGCTCGGGAAGGTCACTGATTATGTCTCACTCCAGCTGAAACAGCATGCACGACTGGTGGTGCTGGGCGATTTCAACATCGCACCCGAAGACCGGGATGTCCATGACCCGCTGGCCTGGCATGAACGTATCCTGTGCAGCACACCCGAGCGCGATGCCCTGCAGAACATGCTCGAACTCGGCCTGCACGATACCTTCCGCCTGTTCGAACAGGAAGATAAAAGCTACAGCTGGTGGGATTACCGGGCCGCGGCTTTCCGGCGCAATCTGGGCCTGCGCATCGACCTGATTCTCGCCAGCCAGGCACTGGCAAACGCCTGTACGGCTTGTGCCATTGACACGGAACCCCGGCGCCGGGAACGTCCCTCCGATCACACCCCGGTGATCGCCGAATTCCGCCACTAGCCGTGCAGTACCAGGATCTCCGTGATTTCATCCGGCAGCTCGAGAAGCGCCGCCTCCTGGTTCGGATCGAACGGGAAATCGATCCCTGTCTCGAAATGACCGAGATCTGCGACCGCACGCTGCAGCGGGGCGGACCGGCGCTGTTGTTCGAGCATCCCAGGGGACATACCATGCCGGTGCTGGGCAATCTGTTCGGCACAACCGAGCGGGTGGCACTCGGCATGGGTGTGGATTCGGTCGACGCATTGCGCGAGGTGGGAACCCTGCTGGCCGCCCTCAAGGAACCGGAGGCGCCGCTCGGCATGAAGGATGCCTGGCGGAAGCTGCCCCTGTATAAAAAAGTGCTCGACATGGCGCCGAAAACCGTTCGGCAGGCCGCCTGCCAGGAAAACGTGATCGAGGCCGGGGCCGTCGATCTCACCGCATTGCCGATCCAGACCTGCTGGCCGGAGGATGCCGGGCCACTGATCACCTGGGCACTGGTCGTCACCCGGGGACCCGGCAAGCCGCGCCAGAATCTGGGGATCTACCGCCAGCAGGTAATCGGCCACAACCGGGTCATCATGCGCTGGCTTCCGCAGCGTGGCGGCGCGCTGGACTACCGGGACTGGTGCGCGGACCGTCCGGGGGAAGCGTTCCCGGTTGCCGTCGCACTCGGTGCTGACCCGGCCACGACACTGGCGGCGGTCACACCGGTGCCGGACACCCTGTCGGAATACGCCTTTGCCGGCCTGCTGCGTGGCGCAAAGACCGACCTGGTCCGCTGCCGAACACACGACCTGCAGGTTCCTGCCAGCGCCGAAATCATCCTGGAAGGGCATATCACGCCGGGCGAGGACGCGGATGAAGGACCGTTCGGCGATCACACCGGCTACTACAACGAGATCGAACGGTTTCCGGTGTTTACCATCGACTGCATCACCCATCGGGACAATCCGATCTATCACAGCACCTATACCGGCCGGCCACCGGATGAACCGGCAGTCCTCGGGGTCGCCCTGAACGAGGTGTTTGTCCCGCTACTGCAGAAGCAGTTTCCCGAAATTACCGATTTCTACCTGCCACCGGAGGGATGCTCCTACCGGGTGGCCTGTGTCAGCATGAAAAAGCAGTATCCCGGCCATGCGAAGCGCGTCATGTTCGGCATCTGGTCGTTTTTGCGACAGTTCATGTATACCAAGTTCGTCATCGTGACCGATGACGATATCAACGTCCGCGACTGGAAGGACGTGATCTGGGCGATCAGCACCCGCGTGGATCCGGCACGAGACTGCACCGTCATCGAGAACACCCCCATCGATTATCTCGATTTCGCCTCCCCGGTTTCAGGACTCGGTTCCAAGATCGGACTGGATGCTACCGGCAAGTGGCCGGGTGAAACCGCGCGCCAGTGGGGACGGCCGATCCGGATGAGCGCAGCAGTCCGTGCACGGATCGATGCCATCTGGGAGGATCTGGGCATCGACTTAACGTGACGGCTCCGCCGTGGCCACGGCGTCTTATTCGAAGCAGGACGGCAGGCCGGTGACGAGATCCGGATACTGCAGCTCGATGCCGAGCTCCTCGAGCAACCGGGTATTGTCCATGCGCCGCGAGTCCTGCAGGAATGACAGCATTCCCGGTGACAGGATTTTCGCCGCCTCCTCCCGCGATACCTCCGCCGGACGTGGCAGGCCGGCGGCGTCTGCTACCCGGAAAAAATAGTCTGTCATGTTGCTCGGGTGGCCGTCACTGACGTTGTAGACGGTATCGCGATGCTCGCTGTACATGGCCGCCACGCAGGCCGCCGCGAGATCAGCGGCATGGATGCGATTGGTATACGGCGCCTCGGCTTCGCGCAATACCGGCAGGCCTTTTTTCAGGCGCGCCAGCGGTAGCTTGCCCGGACCGTAAATACCCGGCACCCGGAGGATGATCCTGCCGGTAGCGTGAATCTGCGACCATTCCCGCAACCGGTGTTCGGCATACAGCCGCCGCTGTCCGCGTTCCGTTGCCGGGCATTCCGGTTGTGCCTCGGTAATCCAGTTACCGCGGCAGTCGCCGTACACCGCACTGGTGCTGATATAGACGATCCGCTGCGGCGGGTGGTTCGGATCCAGCGCGGCCAGGAAGCCGTCCATGCGAGGATCCTGCGCCCCCTCCGGAGGTGGCGGTGCGAAATAAAAGATCCCGTCAAAACCGGCCGCCCAGCGGCTGTCCGCGGACGGAGCATCCAGTTCCCGGCGGCAGACGGCGATACCCGCCGCCCGCAGTCGTGCGGCACTCCCGGAGGAGCGCACCACCCCCGTCACCCGGCATCCCCGGGCCATGAGCAGGGTCGCCACGCGCCGGCCGATATCCCCGCAACCCACGATTAACACAGTGTTATCCGGTTTATATTCCAAGGTAAATCAGCGACAATCCGGTTCCACTGCGAAATGCGGCAAGCCGGTAAATGTCCTATCAAGTCACAAACCGCTCCAGCGGCCATACGTTCACGGTCGAGTCAACAGAAGCCGTACTCGATGCCGCCCTGCGCCAGGGTATTATACTGCCCTATGGCTGTCGCAACGGCGCCTGTGGTTCCTGCATGGGCACCGTGGTTTCCGGCGCGGTGCATTACAACGGGGAATTGCCGCCGGCACTGAGCGCGGCGGATGCCGCGAACCACAAGGCCCTGTTCTGCCAGGCCCGCATCCGCGGAAATCTCACTATCCAGGTACAGGAAGTGGATGCCGCCCGCGACATCGAGATCAAGAACCTGCCGTGCCGCGTCGAAAAACTCGAGCACCTGGCACATGATATCATTCGTATCTACCTCAGGCTGCCGCCAACCGAACGCCTGCAGTTTCTTGCCGGACAGTACATCGAGGTACTGGTAAAAGACCACGAACCCCGTGCCTTTTCCATCGCCAATGCCCCCTATGATGACGAATTCGTGGAATTGCATATCCGCTATGTGAAAGGTGGTCTGTTTACCGATCAGGTATTTCATCACATGCAGGAAAAGGCAATGCTGCGGATCCGGGGTCCGCTGGGGACGTTCTTCCTGCGCGAGGACAGCGAACGTCCGGTTATCCTGATCGGCGGCGGTACCGGCTTCGCACCGCTCAAGGGCATGCTGGAACACGCCTTCGAAACCGACATCCGGCGGCCGCTGCACCTGTTCCATGGTGTGCGTGCAAAACGCGACCTCTACCTCGGGGAACTACCCGGGCGCTGGGTGGCACAGCATGAAAACTTCCGCTATACACCGGTACTGTCCGAGCCGCTGCCCGCGGATGAATGGTCCGGCGAGCAGGGGCTGGTAACCGACAGCGTCGTGCGGCAGTACCCCGACCTGTCCGGCAATGACGTCTATATGAGCGGCCCACCGGTCATGGTCCAGGCCGGACACCGGCTGTTCCGGCGCCATCGGCTGGATGAATCACGCTTTTTCTCGGATGCCTTCGCGTATGCCGCGGTGGCCGAAAGCCTCAAGGGACTGCGGCAGCCGTGATGCCATGACGCAACAGCAACGTTACTGATCCGGAAGAAACCAGGCTGACAGGATTCTTTGGGACACGCTAACCACCTTGCTGCAGGCTTGACGGCGGCGGGAATCAAGGAATTGATATCGATTCAGACAGCGGCCGGTTGATCTTTGCGGCTGAATCATGGTCAGCGGCGGTCTTGCGCTCTGGCACGCGGGAAAGCTTTCAACGCCGCGACCATCGCCTCGTCCGTGGCATTCTCCGCAACCACCGGGGTATGCCGGAACCCCAGCATTTGCGCCAGTTCCACCTGCCGCCAGCTGGCAAGCAGCAGTGGAAGGTCGCGCAGCAAGGGCTGACCCTCCACACCCGCCATGTCGTACAGGTTCTGCAGTGACTCGTTGCTGGTGATGGTGATCACGTCCAGCATCCCGGGTTCCCAGTACGGCATGATTTCCTGCGGGTCAACCACCGGGCAGGTACGTCGGTATACTTCCGCATATTCCACCTCGGCACCGCGTGCCACCAGCGTGTCGTGCAATAACTCCCGCCCTCCATTGCCACGGAAAATAACCACCCGTTTGCCAGTCATGTCCTGCAGGTCGTTCAGTGCCAGCAGGGCTTCACTGTTGAATTGCTGTGCCGGTACCAGATCCACCGTCAGGCCGTAGCGTTCCAGCGCTGCGGCGGAACGTGCGCCGACGGTGGCGATCCTGACGTTGCCCGGCCACTCGCGGTGGGCTGCGATGAACTCCATGCCCCGGGTAACTGCATTGGCACTGATGAATATCGCGAAATCGTACCCTGCCAGTGCATCGACCACGACTTCCAGGCGATGGCTGTCCACGGGAGCGAGAATCGCGATTGTCGGCAGGTGAAACGCCTCGCCACCGGCGGCATCGATCAGCCTGCACAGGCGTTCCGCCTGACCGGCAGGACGTGTTACCAGTACCCGCAGGCCATGCAGGTCACCGCCGGCATTCATGGAATGCGGTGCCGGACAGGAGCCTGTCGATATACGCAAATTCGAGGAGTATGGCGAACACTGGTTGACGAGAAATGGTGTGCGGATGGCCCGTTGCGGTGCTTTCGTCTAGACCTTATCCAGCAGTTCATCGAGAATGCTACGCGCCCCGCGTGACAGGAGCCCTTCCGCAAGCCCCCTGCCGAGTGACTCGGCATCTCCGGCAGGTCCACTGACTTTCCCGCGGATAATTTCACTGCCATCGGGCCAGCCAACCAGACCGCGCATTTCGATCATGCCGTCCTCCAGCCTTGAAAAACCGGCCACCGGCGCCTGGCATCCCCCGGAAAGCGTTGCATTCATCGCGCGTTCCGCCTGGGTACGCAGCTGTGTTTCGGGATGGTTCAGGGGCTCCAGCAGTGCCCTAATCCGCGCATCCTCGAGCCGGCATTCAATGCCGATAACACCCTGCGCGATGGCCGGCAACATCTGCTCGGGTAGCAATGCACGGGTAATTCGCGCCGCGAGTCCCAGACGCTTCAGGCCGGCACAGGCCAGCACGATCGCGTCATAGTCACCGTTATCCAGCTTCCCCAGCCGCGTACCGACGTTGCCGCGCAGATCCAGCAACTCCAGATCCGGACGCCAGGCACGCAACTGGCACTGGCGCCGCAGGCTGGAGGTCCCGACACGCGCACCTTCCGGCAACGCCTCGACGGATTCATACTGGTTGGATACAAAGGCATCTAGCGGGTCTTCCCGTTCCAGGATCGCGGCAATGCCGAGCCCTTCCGGGAAGTCAGTGGGTACATCCTTCATGGAATGCACGGCGATATCGGCCCGCCCTTCCAGCATGCCCTGTTCCAGTTCCTTGACAAACAAGCCCTTGCCGCCGATCTTTGCCAGGGGGCTGTCCAGCACCCGGTCGCCCTGGGTACTCATGCTTACCAGTTCGATCTGCAGACCGGGGTGTGCTTCCAGCAGGCGGGCGCGCACATGCTCCGCCTGCCACAGGGCCAGGGGGCTTTTTCGGGTTGCGATATGCAGTGGTCCGGTTGACATCGAGGCCTGACTGTCCGATTAATAGTCAATGACTGTTCTGTCTCGATTATACAAGGCTGTCGTTTTGGGATGCACATTAATGTGGCTGGCTGTGACGGCATTACAGGCAGAGGTAGCTGTACCCGTTGCCACCGACCTGCTTGCCGACGGCGAAATATCACGGACCAGCCGCCTGCCGATCCTGCTCGCCTTCCTGGCCAACCATTGCAGCTATTGCGAGGATCTGGAGGAAGGCTTTCTCGAACCCATGCTGCTGAGTGGCGACTACAGTGACAAAATTGTCATTCGCAAGCTGGTCCTGGATAACGGTTCCTGGTTGATTGATTTCAATGGCAACAAGGTTTCTGCCACCGGGCTGGCTAGCCGTTACCGGGTTTACGTCACACCCACCCTCCTGTTTGTCGATGCCCATGGCGGGGAACTTGCCCATCGTATGGTCGGCTTCAACACCCCCGAGATGTATGGGGGTTATTTGGACCAGTGCATCGAAACCGCCCGGCAGCAGAGCCGGGGAACGGGTAGAACCGCGGAGCTGACGACCTGCCGGCTGCCGTCCTATCCAGTGGATCCGAATTAATCCATGAAACGTCCTGCCTAGGACTGCAACGCCTTTACGAGCCGGCGTACCTCCGCAAGATGACGCCGACTGACTTCCAGTTGCTCACCGATACCCAGCAGGCTCACCGTGGCACACCCGTCGGCATCCTTTTCGAGTCCGGCAAGAAAATCTTTTGCAATCAGCGCATTGCGATGGATGCGAATAAACCGTTCCGCAAACTCCTCTTCCAGCGACTTCAGTGATTCCTCGATCAGCACCCGGGTATCCGGTGTACACACGGTGACATACTTCTGGTCTGCCTGGAAATAGCGGATCTCATTGACCGGTATCAGTTGCAGACTACCGCGGATGCGGGCACAAATACGCTGGCGGCCACCGGGATTCTCCCCTGCGGACTGCAGGGCGGCGGCCTGGATCCGTGACAGACGGCCGGCATTTTCAAGCGCCTCAAGCAGACGCTCCTGGCGTACCGGTTTCAGCAGGTAATCCACGGCATGGGTTTCAAATGCATCCACGGCATGCTCGCTGTAGGCCGTGGTGAAAATAATGGCCGGGGGCTGGTCGAGCACGAGCAGATGTCTCGCAGCCTCCAGCCCGTCCATGCCCGGCATGCGAATATCCATCAATAACACATCTGGCTGACAGGCTTCGGTAACCGCCAGCGCTTCCTCGCCAGAGGAGGCCTGACCGCAGACAGAATACCCCTCCAGTTGCTCCATGATACGCTGCAGGCGTTCGCGGGCCGGTGCCTCATCATCGACAATCAGCACTTTCATGACAACCGCTCCTCGGGAAATCCGAGTGAAACCCGATATTCACCATCCTGTTGTGCTACCTCAAGTCCGGCGACACTGCCAAAGGCCAGCTCCAGCCGCTGGCGGATATTCTCCTGGGCAATCCGGTTACCCTGATTATGCACGCTGGCAGCCACACCAGGGAGCGGATTGCTGATTTCGATGCAGACCTTGCCATTACTTATCCTGCCATTGATCCGGACCGTACCGCCTTCCGGTAACGGCTCGATACCATGGTAGATGGCATTTTCCAGTAACGGCTGCAGCAATAGGGGCGGAACTTTTACGTCCAGGGGTACCTGGTCCAGGCTCCACTCCACAACCAGACGATTGCCCAGGCGCAGGGTTTCGATATTCAGGTAACGCCGCGCCAGCATCAGTTCCTCTTTCAGAGTGGTGCGGTCATGCGACTGGTTCAGTGCGGCCCGAAACAGGTCGGACAGGTCCTGGATGGCTTCCTCGGCAACCTCCGGCCGGGTACGTGTCAGGGATGCGATGGTATTCATGCTGTTAAACAGGAAATGCGGGCGGATCCGTGCCTGCAGGGCCTGGATACGGGCGTGTGTCTCCGCCCGTAGTTGTTCACGCCATTGATGCTGCACGAACAGGTAGCGCAATACCACGGCAGAAATCACCGTGCTGATAGTAAGCGAGCGCAACAGAAAAACCGGATGCTGGTCGCTGTTGAATGCCGGCAGCACCGCGCTCTGTAACATCATCCAGAAGGCCATTTCGCTCACGCTCGCCGTCACCAATAATACCAGCAGGTAACTGATCAGGGCGGCAGCGGTATTACTCAGCCGCGTCAACCATTTTCTGGCCAGACACAGCAGGGCGGCACTGGTCAGCGCAATCCACTGCATAAACAGGGATATCAATCCCAGATCGATCCAGGGATCACCCAGAACTTCCGGGCTGACCAGCGCCACCACAAAGGCGATCAGTTCGGTGATGACAACCACCGCGAATACCATCCGGACATCACAAAAACTGGGCAGAAAGAACCGTTCTGCCTCTGCCGTGCTGTTGCTGGTGGTTGCCCGGGTTGCGTTCATGATGGCCGCTGCATATTCAAGCCGTTATGCTGCCATCGATGCCGGTTAATAGCTGCCAAACGCAAATCGGATGCGGATTGGTTATACTGCAGCAGAAATGACATGCTGGTTACAAACATGACAAAAGACAACGCCACGGAAAAAGCCTGGGGCGGGCGGTTTACCGAATCGACCGATGCCTTTGTCGAGACCTTCACCGCCTCGATCCAGTTTGACAACCGGCTGTACCGCTATGACATTGCCGGCTCGATTGCCCATGCACGCATGCTGGGACATGTCGGGATCATAACGGAGACCGAATGCGGCCAGATCGTTGCCGGCCTGGAATCCATCCTCGCGGATATCGAACGTGGTGATTTTGCCTGGTCTGTCGCGCTCGAGGATATCCATATGAATATCGAGGCACGCCTCATCGACCGGATCGGGGAAACCGGCAAGAAGCTGCACACAGGGCGTTCCCGCAATGACCAGGTTGCGACCGACCTGCGCCTGTATCTGCGCCATGAAATTGATGCGGTGTGTACCGAACTGCGACGCTTGCAGACGGCGTTGCTGACCCTTGCTGAACGCGAGGTCGACACTATCCTGCCGGGATTCACGCATCTGCAAGTCGCCATGCCGATCACCTTTGGCCATCATCTGCTGGCCTGGTATGAAATGCTGGAACGCGACCACGGGCGACTGCTGGACTGCCGTAAACGGGTCAACATCATGCCGCTGGGTGCCGCGGCACTGGCCGGTACGAGTTTTCCAATCGACCGGGAATACACGGCAGGGCTGCTTGGCTTTGAACGCCCGGCTGCCAATTCGCTGGATGCCGTCAGTGACCGGGATTTCGTCATCGAATTCTGCAGTGCAGCGTCTCTGGTGATGATACATTTATCGCGGTTTTCGGAAGAACTGATACTCTGGTCATCGGCACAATTCAACTTTATTGAACTCCCGGACCGCTTCTGCACCGGGTCCAGTATCATGCCACAGAAGAAAAACCCGGATGTTCCGGAGCTGGTGCGTGGCAAGAGCGGCCGGGTAATCGGGCACCTGGTCAGCCTGCTGACCCTGATGAAGGGCCAGCCACTGGCCTATAACAAGGATAACCAGGAAGACAAGGAACCCCTGTTCGACACCCTGGATACGCTCAAGGGCTCGCTCCGGGTGTTTGCGGATATGCTGCCGTCTGTCGGGATAAACCGGGCGGCAATGCTGCAGGCCGCACGCCAGGGTTTTTCGACGGCTACCGATCTGGCAGATTACCTGGTATGCAAGGGCATCGCCTTTCGTGATGCCCATGAGATTGTCGGCCGTGCCGTTCTCCATGGCGTCGAGGCCGGCAGGGATCTGTCCGATATGACGCTGCAGGAACTGCAGGAATTTTCCAGTGCGATAGACGCGGACGTGTTTCAGGTATTGAGCCTTGAAGGCTCCGTAGCGGCACGCAATCATACCGGCGGTACGGCACCTGCACAGGTACGAGCCGCCATCGCGGAAATCAGGACACGACTGGAAAATGACGCATCAGAGTAAATTATTACCGGCTGTAAACTTCGACAAACCGGCAGCCATCACCACCGGATCTCAACATCCGGTAACCAGGGGAACCCGATCGCCATGATGAATCACCTCACCCGGGAGGAGGCCACCGCACTGCTCAATGCCAGCCCATTGGCGGTCTTGCTGCTCGACAGATCAGACCGTTTATATGGCTTTAACGATGCCTTCGCGCGCCTGCTGGGTGATACTGCTGCCGGTTTGAACGCCACGGTGAACGACTTGCACAACGATGGCTTGCTGGCGGGTCTGCTGGAAGGACCACTGGTCAGCTGGATCATGCCGGATGGCGATACGCGCTGGCTGAGTGTGGAAACCATGACCGTGAACGGACTTACTGCACACTTCTATCAGGATGTCACCGAGAAACTTCGCCTGAAACAGGAGCGCGATGTCTGCACCGCGGATCTGCAGGACCATTCCCTCCGACATGCCATGCTGACCAGCGTACTGAACCGGCGCGGCATCCTGGTATCACTGGAACCGCTGGTGGCACGCAGCCGCCGCTACAACAGCCCGCTGTCCATAGTCGCCATGGGGCTGGATAGCGAACAGCAACACCGTAAGATGCTGGTACAACTCAGTTATCTGCTCAAGGACCAGACGCGGTGGGCAGATCTGCTCGGCTGCAACAAAAACCACGACTTCATCCTGATCCTGCAGGAAACCACGCAGGAGTCCGCCCTGCAGCTGGTGAAAAAACTGACTGCGCACCTGGCGCGCATGAGCGAGGAACACCAGACGCCGCTGACGGCACGTTATGGCGTGACCCATTGCCAGAAAAACGATAATGTCGAGTCGCTCCTGGAACGTGTCGAGGAGGCGCTCGCGGAGGCACGTTCGAATCAGAGCGGCACAACGATCGCCGTTTAATTAGAGCTGCATCTTTTTGTATTTATTAATATATTTCACATGTCGCCGGAAACACGGCGCATATCCGGACAACCCATCGCCTGCTGTATTCCAGGTAATATCAGCTTTGTACCGCGCCCAGCACAGCGACTAACCAGGTGCGGATTGCCCGCACTTCCTGCGGGCACACGGCGTGTGCCATCGGATAGGTATACCAGTCTACCGCATAGCCGGCCTGCCGCAGGGTATCGCGTGACCGTTCCGCCAGACCCAGTGGTACCACCGGGTCCTGCATACCGTGTGCCATCATGATCGGCACCGACCGGTTAATGGCGGTACCTTCGTTCGCCAGGGTGTCAGCCAGCGGCAGCCAGGTCGAAAGTGCAAGGATTCCGGCCAGCCGCCGCGGATAACGCAGACCGGCGTGCAGTGCAATGGCGCCGCCCTGGGAAAACCCGGCAAGCAGGATGCGGTCTGCCGGGATACCACCGGCCTCCTCTCTGGCAACCAGGTTGCACAGCAGTTGCCCCGACTCCCGGATTCCCTGACGGTCCTCGCCAGCCCTGAAATCGGGTGCGAGAATGTCATACCAGGCGCGCATGCGCATGCCGCCGTTGATGGTAACCGGGCGATGCGGCGCATGCGGCAGCACGACGCGGACATCGAGTGCAGCGACAATATCCAGTTGCGGAATCAGGGGTTCGAAGTCGTGCCCGTCCGCACCCAGGCCATGCAGCCAGATGACACACGCCCGTGGCTGCCGGGAAGGATTGACCTCTACCGCTTCAAGCAATTCTGGCTGCATGGTGCCCGCTACTCCTTCGAAGTGACATTGGGTTTGTTACCGTCTCACCGTATACTGGCAATCCGTTGGGAGAGGAATCATGAAAAACCGTATTTTAACCTGTTTATTCTGGCTGACGCTGGCGATAACCGGTATCGGCACCTGCCTGGCGGGTTGCGGACAACGGGGCCCGCTTTACCTGCCGGATGAACCGCAGCAGAGCGACGAATAGCCGGCCCGGCTGACCAGACCCCACCGTTATGGACCACTTCAACTACCGGGACGGGCACCTCCATGCAGAAGCGGTTGATCTCCTGGAGGTTGCGCAAGACGTGGGGACGCCGTGCTATGTCTACTCGCGTGCGACCCTGGAGCGTCACTGGCAGGTATTCGATGACGCCCTCGGCGGTCACGATCACCTGGTCTGCTACGCCGTCAAGGCAAACTCCAACCTGGCCGTTCTCCAGGTACTGGCAAAACTGGGGTCCGGTTTCGATATCGTTTCCGGGGGTGAACTGCAGCGTGTGTTGCAGGCTGGCGGCGACCCGGGGCGCGTCGTATTTTCCGGCGTGGGCAAGCGACCGGACGAAATGCAGCGAGCACTGGCGACGGGTATCCGCTGCTTCAATGTCGAGTCGGTGGCCGAGTTGCTGTGTCTGAACGAGGTGGCTGACCGGGCCGGAGTTACCGCACCGGTGTCGTTGCGCGTCAATCCGGATGTCGATGCCGGTACCCATCCCTACATCTCGACCGGCCTGCGGGAAAACAAGTTTGGTATCGATGTCGATACGGCACTGGATGCCTACCGGCGCGCCGCCGGGCTGCCACACCTGCGGGTTACGGGAATCGATTGCCATATCGGCTCGCAGCTGACCACTATCACTCCGTTTGTCGATGCCCTCGAGCGAGTGCTGAAACTGACCGGACGCCTGCAGGCCGAGGGCATCGAACTGCAGCACATCGATGTCGGTGGCGGTCTGGGTATCCGCTATACCGCCACCGATCATCCGCCGGCGCCGGACGACTATACACACGCCCTGCTGGAAATGCTGGGTGACAGCACGCTGGAGATCCTGCTGGAACCCGGCCGTGCCATCGCCGGCAATGCCGGCATCCTGCTGACACGGGTGGAATACCTGAAACACACGGCGGACAAGCACTTCGCCATTGTGGATGCTGCCATGAACGATCTGCAGCGCCCGGCGTTGTACGACGCCTGGCATGACATTGTTCCGGTACAGCCGCGCCAGGACTGCCCACCACGCACCTATGATGTCGTCGGACCGGTATGTGAAACCGGCGATTTCCTCGGCAAGGGACGTGACCTCGCCCTGGCGGCCGGTGATATCCTGGCCGTACGTTCCGCCGGTGCCTATGGCTTCAGCATGAGTTCCAACTACAATTCACGGCCGCGCGCCGTGGAAGTGATGGTCGACGGCGCCACCCTGCACGTGATACGTGAACGGGAAACCCTGGAAGACCTCTATCGCCATGAACACCTGCTGCCGGCCTGAATCGGAATAACGCCATGCGGCTGGAATTCTCGAAAATGCATGGCAGCGGCAATGATTTTGTCATCATCGATGCCATCAATCAGCAGCTTGATCTGTCACCGAAACAGGTCCGTTTCCTGGCGGATCGCCGTCTGGGGATCGGCTGCGACCAGGTGCTGCTGGTAGAGTCGGCCTCCGCGACGGCAGCGGATTTCCGCTACCGGATCTTCAATGCCGATGGCGGTGAAGTGGGACAATGCGGCAACGGGGCACGTTGTTTCATGCGCTTTGTGCATGCCCAGGGGCTGACCGACAAGCGTGAAATCGACGTGGAGACCGCAAGCGGCCGGCTGCACCTGATACTGGAAGATGACGACCAGGTCACCGTAAATATGGGGGTGCCGCGCCTGGACCCCGCGGATATCCCGTTCCAGGCACCTGGCCGCGCACCACAGTACACCCTGGCGATCAGCGACGAGGCACCCCTCGAGATCGGTGCCGTTTCGATGGGTAATCCACACGCCATCACCCTGGTTGCAGATATCGAGTCAGCACCCGTGGAGCGGCTCGGACCGAAGATTGAGCGACACCCGCGCTTTCCGCAACGGGTCAACGCGGGCTTTATGCAGATTATCGATTTCGAGACTATCCGCCTGCGGGTTTATGAACGCGGCAGCGGGGAAACACTGGCATGTGGCAGCGGAGCCTGTGCAGCCGTCGTTATCGGCCGTTTGTGGGATCAACTGGCACCCCATGTCAAAGTATCACTAAAAGGTGGGGATCTTGTGGTAAGCTGGGCAGGCAGGGGCAGTCCGGTTTACCTTACCGGACCGGCGACACAGGTATTCCAGGGGCGCATCGATCTATGACGACATCACAGCAGACCCAGCATGGGGTACAGACGCTCGAGGAAAAAACCGTAGCTGATTACTTGCGTGATAACCCGGATTTTTTTCAGAACAATGCCAGCCTGCTGGCCACGCTGCAGATACCGCATACCTGCGGGTCGGCCGTCTCGCTGGTCGAACACCAGATCAGGGTACTGCGCGACCAGAACCGGCAGCTGAAACGCAAGCTGATGGATCTGGTACAGGTTGCGCGGGATAACAACCGCCTCAATGAACGCATGCACCAGCTAACCCTCGGGCTCATCAATACCCCGACCCTGGAAGCCCTGCTGGATACCCTGCGTGAACACCTGCAGGGAGAATTCAACGCCGATACCGTCATTATCCGCATGGCAGACCTGCCGGAAGCCCTGGCACGCGAATGCGGTGTCGATCTGTTCCAGCGCAATGCGCCGGAACTGGAATACTTTGATTCCTTTTACAAATCCGGACGTCCACAATGCGGCCGCTTCAAGCACGAACAGCTTGCCTACCTGTTCGGTGACCAGGCCGCGGCCGTCGAATCCGTCGCCCTGGTACCGCTGGGGAAAAATGGCGCCACCGGCCTGCTGGCTATCGGCAGCCAGGAAGCCAACCGCTTCCATCCCGGGATGGGTACCCTGTTCCTCACCCACCTGGGCGAAATGCTCGACCTGCTGCTGGCCGGGTATCTGGACCCGGATACCCGAGCACACCGGTAGATCCTCCTGCAACGTGCCGTGCCGGCAGATATCAAACCCTGGATTGACCGCTTTTTGCATCACCTGCAGGCGGAACGGCGCCTGTCTGCCAATACCCGCATACACTACCAGCGGGATCTGCTGGAACTACAGCATTTCTGCCAGACTGCGGAGATTGCAGACTGGCGTGCACTCGACACCCACCAGGTCAGGCAGTTTGCCGCCCGGTCGCACCGCAGCGGCCTGAGCGGACGCAGCATCCAGCGCCGCCTGTCAGCCATCCGCAGCTTCTATAATTACCTGTTGCGCGAACAGGAAGTCACCAGAAACCCGGCACATGGGGTCCGCGCCCCGAAATCGGAACGGCGCCTCCCCGATACCCTGAGCGTTGATGATATCGCCCGCCTGCTGAGCGTTGAAGCCGGGGATATCCTGGCAACGCGCGACCTTGCCATGCTGGAACTGTTGTACTCATCAGGGCTGCGGGTGAGCGAACTGGTTTCACTCGACCTGGCCGACCTGGATCTGAAGGAATGCACGGTGCGCGTAACCGGCAAGGGTAACAAGACCCGCGTGGTCCCCGTGGGCACAAAGGCCCGTAGCGCCCTGCGTACCTGGCTGCAGGCACGACCGGCTCAACTGGCCGACGGAGAAACAGCCGTCTTTACCGGCAGGCAGGGACACCGCCTGGGAGTGCGCAGCGTGCAGCAAAGGGTACACCGCTGGGCACAATGCAGGGGCTTGCCCGGCGCCGTGCACCCGCATACCCTGCGGCATTCCTTCGCCAGCCACCTGCTGGAATCCAGCGGTGACCTGCGGGCCATCCAGGAGCTGCTCGGGCATGCGGACATCAGTACTACCCAGGTCTATACCCACCTGGACTTCCAGCACCTCGCACGGGTCTATGACAAGGCCCATCCCCGGGCCAGAAAGGCGCGCCGCTGACCCGCTTCGGAAAATTCCTGCGATATCCATCCAGGTGTTTACCCGCATCTCCAGCGCCCTGCGTGACAATAAAACCCTATTGAGTTCAGACTGATCTGCGCTGAATGGATGGTGTACAATCGTACGCCCGCTTTTTCCGGAGAACTCGAGTGGAGCAGTTTCACGGAACAACCATTCTGTCGGTGCGACGTAACGGCACCATCGCCATCGGCGGCGATGGTCAGGTATCACTGGGTGATACCGTGATGAAGGGCAATGCCCGCAAGGTACGCCGCCTGCATCAGGAACAGGTACTGGCCGGCTTTGCCGGTGGTACCGCAGATGCCTTTACCCTGTTCGAGCTGTTCGAGGGCAAGCTCGACAAGCACCAGGGGAATCTGACGCGTGCCGCCGTGGAACTGGCCAAGGACTGGCGTACCAACAAGATGTTGCGCAACCTGGAAGCCTTGCTGGCAGTCGCCGATAAAAACACCTCACTGATCATCAGCGGCAACGGTGATGTAATTGAACCCGAGGAATCCCTGATGGCCATCGGCTCCGGGGGCCCCTATGCGCAGGCCGCCGCCCGGGCACTGCTGGAGAACACGGAACTGGATGCACGCACCATAACCGAGAAGGGACTGCAAATCGCCGCGGATATCTGTATCTACACCAATCGCAATCTGACGCTCGAGGTGCTGGATTACAATTAGGAAATTATATCAGACCTTAAACATACATTAGTCTGTAAAAATAATTTTCCTATATGCCGATTCTGCACCATACCAGTTAATTTCTTTGAGCCATATAGTTACATCATGTCAGAAATGACCCCCAGAGAAATCGTCCAGGAGCTGGACAAGCACATCATCGGGCAGGATGCCGCAAAGCGGGCCGTGGCCATCGCCCTGCGTAACCGTTGGCGACGCATGCAGGTTGATGAACCGTTGCGAAGTGAAATAACCCCCAAGAACATCCTCATGATCGGCCCGACCGGTGTCGGCAAGACCGAGATCGCGCGCCGCCTCGCCCGCCTGGCGCGGGCCCCGTTTATCAAGGTCGAGGCCACCAAGTTCACCGAGGTGGGGTATGTGGGCCGCGACGTGGAATCCATTATTCGCGACATCGTCGACGTAGCCATCAAGATGGAACGTGAACAGGCCATGGGCAAGGTGCGGCACCGCGCCGAGGACGCCGCCGAGGAACGCGTCCTCGATGCCTTGTTGCCGCGGCCCAGAAGCCTGGCCCCGGATGACGCCACAGCGGAGGTTCCGGACTCAGATACCCGCCAGAAACTGCGGAAGCGCCTGCGTGAGGGTCAGCTGGATGACCGGGAAATAGAAATCGAGGTCTCGGCCACACCCATCGGGGTGGAAATCATGGCGCCACCCGGTATGGAGGAAATGACCAGCCAGTTGCAGGGCATGTTCCAGAACATGACGGGCGGCCGTACCAGGGCGCGTAAACTGCGCATCCGGGAAGCACGCAAGCTGCTGTGCGAGGAAGAGGCCGCCAAAATGATCAACGACGACGACATCAAGCACAGCGCGCTGGAGAACGTCGAACAGAACAGCATCGTGTTCATCGATGAAATCGACAAGGTAACCCGCCGGGGCGAATCCAGCGGGCCGGATGTGTCGCGTGAAGGCGTCCAGCGTGACCTGCTGCCACTGGTAGAAGGCAGCACCGTCTCTACCAAATACGGCATGGTCAAGACCGATCATATCCTGTTCATCGCCTCCGGTGCCTTCCATCTGTCAAAACCCTCGGATCTGATCCCGGAACTGCAGGGCCGGCTCCCGATACGGGTTGAACTGGATGCATTGGGTGCCGGGGAATTCATCCGGATCCTGACCGAACCTGATGCCTCGCTGACCGAGCAATACGCTGCACTGATGGCAACCGAAACCGTTACACTCGAATTTGCCGATGACAGTATCGAGCGTATTGCCCAGATCGCCAGCGATATCAATGAACGCATGGAAAATATCGGTGCCCGGCGTCTGCATACCGTTATGGAACGACTGCTGGAGACCGTGTCTTTCGAGGCTACCGACCGGTCCGGCAGTGCGATTTTGATAGATGCGGCTTACGTTAACGAGCACCTGGACCAGCTGGTACAGGATGAAGACCTGAGCCGGTATATACTCTGAGTGACAGAATATCCGAATTCGAGGCAATCATGACAGATACCCCCAGGCCAACAGCCATCAACCTGCACCAGAAATCGCGCATCCTGGAGATTGCCTTCGCGGATGGCGCGCGCTTCGAATTTCCCTATGAATTTCTGAGGGTGCATTCTCCATCTGCGGAAGTTCAGGGGCATGGACCCGGCCAGGGGGTACTGCAGATCGGCAAGGAAGACGTCACCATTACGCAGATTGATCCGGTCGGTTCCTATGCTATCCAACCGCATTTCGATGATGGCCACGACACCGGCATCTACTCCTGGGAAACGCTCTATGACATGGGCAAACATCAGGACACCTACTGGAGCGAGTATCTGCGCAGGCTGGAAGCAGCGGGACATTCACGCATGAAACCACCCAGGGACGAGGAGTAGCCATAAAATTCAAACTGGCATCGCCTGATGCACCGCGGTGGCTGCCGTGATAAGTGCCTGCCCGGCTTCAAAACCGGGAATATCGCCCGGAACGGGCGGCGCGCAATGGTTGACTGGCTTGATAAATAACGCAGCATATGCTGCATCTTTGCGGTAGATTTACGAATACTGCGAGCAGACCTCCATGCCTGACAAAAGCACACATTTCGGTTTTCAGAATGTCCCCGCTGCAGAGAAAGCCGGACGGGTACGCGAGGTGTTCGACTCCGTAGCCGGAAACTACGACCTGATGAACGATGTGATGTCACTGGGCATCCATCGGCTATGGAAACGCCTGGTCACCAATATGGCGAATCTCCAGCCCGGCCAGCAGGTCCTTGATCTGGCTGGCGGGACCGGTGATCTGACCCGTCTCATTGCCGCCAGAACCGGCCCGCTGGGCAGGGTGGTGCTGTCGGATATCAATAATGCCATGCTCCAGGCCGGCCGCCGCCGTCTGCTGGACCACGGCGTTGCAAATACTGTGGAATTCGTGCAGGCCGACGCCGAGCATCTGCCGTTCCTCGATGCCAGCTTTGATTGTATAACCATGGCTTTTGGCCTGCGCAATGTCACCCACCAGCAGCAGGCGCTGGTTTCGATGTACCGGGTACTCAAACCCGGAGGGCGCCTGCTGATACTGGAATTCTCGCGCCCGGCAGCGCTTCTCAGACCCGCCTATGATTTTTACTCCTTCAATATCCTGCCACGTCTGGGAGGCCTGATCGCGCATGACGCAGCAAGCTACCAATACCTGGCGGAGTCCATCCGCATGCATCCAGACCAGGAGACTCTCAAGGGTATGCTGGAATCCGCCGGTTTCGAGGATTGCGATTATCACAACCTGACCGCCGGCATCGTCGCCATTCACCGTGGTTACCGGTTTTGATGATTGCCGGTTATCAATACGCCGGTCTGTGGCGCCGCGCAGGCGCCATGCTGATCGACATTTCCCTCGTTGCCGTGGTGTTTTCATGCCTGCTGCTGGGCTGGATCGCACTCACCGGCGAAATGCCTGACTGGGGATCGCGGCGTGTGAACATCCTGATTGCCGGTACCGCATTCATCATGATCATCCTGATGATTGTGCTTGATTCCCTGCTCCAGGGAACACCCGGACTGCAGCTGATGGATTGCCGTATCGTGGATGCTAGCACCGGCCGCAGAATCAACATCGGTCAGTCTGTCAGACGCAGTATGAGCGTCCTGCTTTCCATACTGCCAGGTCTGGTGGGACTGGTCTGGATCAGCTGGGACCGGCGCGGCCAGGCATTTCATGACAAGCTGGCCGGCACCCTGGTAGTGCGCAATGATGACGCCCTGAAATCGCTGACGGAGCTTTCCCGGGAATCACGATGAAACTGCCCGCCGCAATCGCCTCGACGCTGGAAACGGCTGTCAACCGCTATCTGTCACTGGACCCCGCTACCGGACCCCGGCTGGAGAAACTTGGTGGCCGGATCATTGCCCTCGAGTTGCGCGGCCTGGATGTAACCATCTGCCTGCGCATCCATGCCGCAGGCATCAGCCTTCTGGACAGCACGGATGCGGCACCGGACACGATTTTGCGCGGCACACCTTTTGGCATGCTCAGGCTGGGGCTGGGCGGGAATCCGGCCAGTACCCTGTTTTCCGGCACCGTGGAAATCGAAGGGGATGTAGATACCGGCCAGGCCTTCCAGTCACTGCTGGACGACATGGATATTGACTGGGAGGAACAGCTGTCCGCTCTGACCGGAGATATCATCGCGCACCAGCTTGGCAATACGGCGCGCACGGCAAGTGCCTGGCTCGTGCACGGGCGTAGCACGCTTGAAAAGGACCTGTCAGAATACCTGCAGGAAGAACTGCGCGTGGTACCGACGCACATCGAGATCGAAAATTTCATAGCCGATGTAGACCGGATCGGCATGGACCTGGATCGGATTGCGGCGCGCATCCGGCGGCTGCAGTCCCCGCGGGATATACCGTGATAAGTCCAGCACAGATCATCCGGCTGGCACACATCAACTTTGTGCTGGCCCACCACGGTCTGGACCAGATCATCCTGGCCACCCACCTGTTCAGGCCGGTACGTTTTCTCTATTACCTGGCCCCCTGGAACTGGTTGCCGCGCAAGCAGGAGCCACGCGCTGTGCGTATTCGCAAGGCGCTGGAGGAACTGGGCCCGATCTACGTGAAATTCGGGCAGATACTCTCGACCCGCCAGGACCTGTTGCCCGACGACATTGCGCTGGAACTGGCGCGCCTGCAGGACCGGGTACCCCCGTTCCCCGGCAGCTACGCGAAAATGATCATCGAAGCCGCCGAAGGAAAACCGGTCACCGAGGTGTTTCATAAATTTGATGAAACCCCGCTCGCCTCCGCCTCGATTGCCCAGGTCCATGCCGCCACGCTGCATGACGGCACGGATGTGGTCGTCAAGGTACTGCGCCCCAATATCCGCAAATATATCGAGCGTGACGTGAGCCTGCTGCGAACCATTGCCCGGATGGCGGAACGCTACTGGAGGGAAAGCCGTCGGCTACGGCCCTGCGAGGTGATCGCCGAATTCGAGAAAACCCTGTATGACGAACTGGACCTGTTGCGCGAGGCGGCGAACGCATCCCAGCTAAGGCGTAATTTCAGGGAATCCGGCCAACTCTATGTTCCGGAAGTCTACTGGCCGTACTGCCGTTCTGACGTCATGGTGATGGAACGCATATCCGGACTTCCTATCGGTGATCTGGATTCCCTGCGTGCCAGCGGCATAGACCTGAAGGAATTGTCGGAACGTGGCGTGGAGATCTTTTTCACCCAGGTGTTCAGTCATAATTTCTTTCATGCCGACATGCACCCCGGCAATATATTCATTTCTCCAGAAGGCCGCTACATGGCTGTCGATTTCGGCATTATGGGCACTCTGAATCCCGTCGACCAGCGCTATCTGGCGGAAAACTTTCTGGCTTTTTTCCGGCGCGATTACCGGCGTGTGGCGGAACTGCATGTGGAATCGGAATGGGTGCCGAGCGGGACCCGGGTCGATGAGTTCGAGTCTGCCATCCGCACCGTCTGCGAACCAATTTTCGAGAAACCGCTGAAAGACATCTCCTTTGGTAATGTATTGCTGCGCCTGTTCCAGACAGCGCGCCGCTTCAATATGGAGGTTCAGCCACAACTCGTGCTGCTGCAGAAAACCCTGCTCAATATCGAAGGCCTGGGAAGGCGACTCAATCCTGATCTGGACCTGTGGCAAACAGCAAAACCTTTCCTGGAACGATCCATGGCTGAACAGCTCGGTACCCGCGCCCTGATCAACAATCTCAAACACAACGTTCCGGGCTGGAGTGAAACCCTGCCGGAGATGCCGGTACTGGCACACACTTTTCTGGAGCAGGTCACCACAGGCAAGCTGCGCATCGAGTGGAACACAGAAGAACTCAAAAAACTGCGCCGCACGGTACGCCGCGCAAACCACCGCACCGTGGGCACAATCCTCGGTACCGGTCTGATCCTGGGATCGGTAGTCGTCTACGGCCTGGACGGTTACGCACCTGCCATGACGCTGGGCGCGCCCTTGCTGACCTGGCTGCTTGGCGGTGCCGGGGTACTCATCCTGTTACTGAACCCGCCACTGGGTCCGGATGACTGATCTTGCCGCAACAACCGGGGATACGCTCAGCTGCTGACGATCATACGCTGCAGGCCGGCTTCGACCTCATCGCGCCTGTCGGTGCCTGCCAGGGTTGCAATCAGGTGCAGGGCAAAATCCATGGCGGTGCCCGGTCCGCGTGAGGTAATCACCTTGCCGTCAACCACCACGGCCTGTTCGACATAATCCAGCCCGGGCACCGCGGCCGGTTCCAGGGAACCGGGATAACCGGTGGCACGCTTGCCATCCAGCAACCCGGCATGCGCCAGTACCCGGGGTGCGGCACAGATCGCAGCGGTGTATTTTCCCGCTGCGGCCATCTGTTTCAAGAAGCGGATTATCCGTTCATCCCGATCGAGGTGATCAGCGCCCGGCAGACCGCCCGGGAGGACAACCATGTCATATTCGCGTTGCAGTGCCTCATCCAGCACCATGTCCGGGACCAGCACCGTGCCGCGGGAAGCCCGTACCGGCTGCGCATCGAGCCCGGCGGTAACCACGATAATACCGGCCCGACGCAGCAGGTCCACGATGGTGATCGCTTCCAGCTCTTCACAGCCCTGGGCTAGCGGGACAAGGACACTTGCCATGGTCGCTCTCCTGCGTTGCGGATTTCAATTAACCGGCTTACCGGCACTACCTGTATATTGTAGTCATCCATCCGGGAAAGTTCCCGTGCCAGCACGGCCAGTGTCTCGGGGTGCGGATGCCCGATTCCCAGGGCCGTGCCCTCGCTTCTGGCGATATCCAGCAGCCGCTGGAATTGCCCGGATACGGCATTGCCGTCGCGTACGTTATCCAGAAAAATTTTGCGCTCGATACTGGGAACGCCGTATTCACCGGCCAACTGGAGGGCTACCGTAGCGGCGGTGGTACGGCTGTCGACAAAGAACAGTGATTGATCGTTGCGAATCACCTGCATCAGCCACGCCATGTGCCCGGGGTGGCGGGTCAGCAGACTACCGCGGTGATTATTGATACCGTTGAGATTGGGGATAGCCGCCATGTCCCGCTGCAGTGTCTCGACAAACTGGTGTTGTGTCATGTCCAGCGTCAGTTCCCCCTCGTCCCCCTGTCCGTCTACAACCGACTGCATCGGCAAATGCAACATGACTTCCTTGTGACTGGCGTGCGCCTGTTGCGCCAGTTGCCGTGTAAACGGCCCGTACGGCAGGAAGGCACAGGCAACCGGACCGGGGAGTTTGATGGTCTGTTGCCCTGTTGCCAGGCGATTGCCCAGATCGTCGATAATCAGGGCAATGCTGGGGCGTTTGCCGGTAGCCGCCACCACCGGCTCCCCGGCGGGGATGCCGGCAGGTAATGACAGCAGCAGTACGGTCAGCAGGGATGCCAGCGCAGTGAACGCTATGCGATTCGAACAGCCGGTCATGCGGTTTTTCCGGTCCGGATGGTTTGACGGTTTTCAGCTCGTACCAATGGTACGCCGCTGTCTCGCCGGGCAGGTTATTGCATACGACTCTGAAGTATCGCCATGCCCTTGAGCATGTTCAACGCTTCATAAAGCTGGTAATCGTCGATCAGCGAATCCTCATCCTCCCCGTCCTTGCCATCTTCCGGCTTGTCTTTGGCGGGTGCGGGTTTCCGGTTGCCGTTTTGCAGGTGGCCTGTCAGATCGGATTCCTTGAGTGGTTCTATACTCCTTTCTACCGAAGACACCTTCAGGGACTGCAGCTCAATGTCCGGTACGATCCCTTCTGCCTGGATGGAACGTCCTGAAGGGGTGTAATAACGGGCTGTCGTCAACTTCAATGCCGTGCCACTGCTGAGCGGCAGTATGGTCTGCACCGAACCCTTCCCGAAAGTCTGGCTGCCGATAATCAGTGCGCGCTTGTGATCCTGCAAAGCTCCGGCGACGATTTCCGATGCCGATGCAGAGCCCTGATTGACCAGCACCACGATGGGAGCGCCATCGATCTCATCTCCTGGCGTGGCGTTGAAACGCAGGCTTGAATCCGCAATGCGCCCTTCGGTATAAACGATCAGGCCCTTGTTGAGAAAGGCATCGGATACGGCGACCGCCCCGTTGAGCACCCCGCCGGGATTGTTCCTGAGATCCAGGATCAGGCCTTTCAGGTTACCGCCGTTTTCCTTTTTCAGGTCCTCGAGTGCCTCGACCAGATAGTCGTAGGTCTTGGACTGAAATTGCGAAATGCGCAGATAGCCGTAACCCGGTTCCAGCATACGGCTCTTGACGCTGCGGACTTTGATAATGTCACGGGTAATCGGAATCTGGAGTGGTTTATCCAGGCCCTCGCGTACAATGGTGAGTTCAATCTCGGTTCCCGGTTTGCCGCGCATGACCTTGACGGCGTCATTCAGTGTCATACCCTTGACGGGGGCGTCATCCAGACGGATGATCAGGTCACCAGCCTTGACGCCAGCGCGCTGTGCCGGGGTGTCATCAATCGGTGCGATGACCTTGACGAATCCGTCTTCCATACCGACCTCGATACCCAGGCCTCCGAACTGTCCGGTTGTCCCTACCTGTAACTCCTTGAACTCGTCAACATCAAGATAGGAGGAATGTGGATCCAGGCCGGTCAGCATGCCGCGGATAGCACTTTCCAGCAGTTCCTTGTCCTCTACCGATTCCACGTAGTCATTCTTGATGCGCCCGAATACATCGCTGAAGGTACGCAATTCCTCCACCGGTAGTGTGGCTGTGCTGTTCTCGCGCTCGGCAAATACGCCATGACCAATCGAAACCAGTACGCCCAACACCAGCCCGGTCGTCAGTAGCAGATAATTCTGGGTTGTAACTTTCATATGTCTTTCCATCCGGCAATCATGCGCTTGCGAGGCAAGACGGCAATTGCGACGGTAGTCCGTTGTGCCTCAAACACAGACAATATCACAGGGATAGTGAGAGCGGTATCGGCGGTTACCGAAAAAGCTGTTGGGTGCCGGATAATTCCGGTGTGCGCTGATTTCGACCACTGTAGACCTGAAAGATTCACTGCTGGCAATACTGTTAATAAACCGGTGAACAGCATCTGGAGTACTACCGTCCGGCACGTTGCTTTACCGGATTGCCGGCAAACCACGAGACGGGATTGAAGGGGCGGCCATTTTTACGTAACTCAAAATACAAGCCGGTGCGCTGCTGGCCGCCGCTGTTACCCACCACGGCAACCACCTCGTTTTCCTCGACCCATTCACCAGGCTCCTTGAACAGGCTGCTGTTGTGGCCATACAGGGACATATAGCCACCGCCGTGGTCGATGATCAATAACAATCCGAAGCCCCGCAGCCAGTCTGCAAAAGCGATCCGCCCCTTGGTAATTGCATGGACCTCAGTGCCACCGGGGGCGTTGATGAAGATACCCCGTGAAGTGAGTTTCCCGTCTGCCCGGCGGTCACCATATCCCATGCTGATACGGCCTGCCACTGGCCATAAAAGCTCTCCTTTACGGACAGCAAGCGGTTTAAACTTTCCAGCCGCCAGCGGAATATCCCTGAGAGCCATCCGCAATGACTGTACCAGCTGATGAAGGTCCTGTTCGTCCTTTTGTAGCGTGGTCAGCTCACCGGACTTTTTCACCAGCTCGGCCTGCAGTTTTGCAATCACCGACTTTTTCTGCGCTTGTATCTGCTCCAGCCGCCGGGATTCCTCCAATTGCCGCGACTGTAATGATTCCAGCCCGGATTTCTCCCGGCTGACTTCCTGCTCAATCCCGGCCAGTTCATCCAGCACATCCCGGATTGCACGCATACGTTCGGCCCGTGCCCGGGTAAAGTAATCATGATAAACCAGCATACGCCCGACCAGGGCCGGGTCCTCCTGGTTAAGCAACAGTTTGACCGGTTCCTGTTTACCCATGCTGTAGGCGGATCGCAAATCCCGGACCAGGCCGGACCGCATATCCTGTAGCTGCTGTTGCCGGGTGGCACGCTGCTCAGCAAGTTGCCCCAGCTTCCGGTGCGCCGCATCGATTTTCCGTGCCAGCCGGCGCAATGCAGCGGTCACTGCGCCGATTTCCTTTTCTGTTTTTTCAAGTTCCCCGTGGAGCGCATTCTTTTCGCCGCGCATGGTACCCAGTTCGTTTTTCAGTGCCTCGATACGTTCGCGCAGCTGCTTCAGGCGGGTTGTCTGTTCCGCAGCCGATTCGGTTCCTGCGCCGGTAGTCTGGGAACAAACCATAAATGCCAGTGTCACCTGCAGGCACAGGCGCAGCACATAACGCCTGCCAGCCGGATTACACAGGATGCGGATCATCCTGGTAGAACATGCAGTTACCAGCCCCGTGTAATAACAAGCCACCGTCAGGCTTTCAGTCACGCGACACGATCCCGGTGGCTGGCTGAGCACCTGCATCATCCGCTGGCAGCAGCGTTATCAACGGGGTCCCGGTCATCTCGCCGGGCCGTTCCATGCCCATCAACTGCAGCATGCTGGGTGCTATATCGCACAGGGACCCTTTGGCAGCCAACCGGGCAGGCCGGCCAACATATACCAGTGGTACGGGGTTGGTCGAGTGTGCCGTAAAAGCCTGCCCGGTTTCGGTATTCAGCATCAGTTCGGCATTGCCATGATCGGCCGTAATCAGCATTTCGCCACCATGCTCCCGCAATGCACGGATAATCCGCCCGAGGCAGGCATCAATTGCCTCGATCGCCTTGACAGCAGCAGCAAATTTTCCGGTGTGCCCAACCATGTCCGGATTGGCATAATTACAGATAATCACATCATATTTCCCGTCCTCAATAGCCGCAACCAGGTTGTCCGTTACCTCAAAGGCACTCATTTCCGGCTGCAGGTCATAGGTTGCGACCATCGGTGATTTCACCAGGATTCGATCTTCACCCTCAAATGGTGTTTCCACGCCGCCATTGAAGAAGAAGGTTACATGGGCATATTTTTCGGTCTCGGCCAGCCGTAACTGTCGCAGTCCGTGCCTGGAAATGCATTCACCGAAGACGTTTTTCAACCGCTCTGCAGGAAAAGCCGCGGGGACATCAAAATCCTTGTTGTATTCCGTCAGGCATACAAAACTGCCGGGCACCGGTGTGTATTCACGGATAAAACCGTCGAAATCGGCTTCAATAAATGGCCGCGTGATCTGGCGCGCACGATCCGAGCGATAGTTCATAAAGACCAGTACATCACCGTCTTGCATGTGCGCCGGCGATAGCCCGGCGGGTGTGATGCATGTAGCCTGAACAAACTCGTCACTTTCACCGCGTGCATAGGCCATTTCAAGGCCAGTGCGTGCATCGGTGGCAGCATATTCAGACTTGCACCGGGTGATCAAATCGTAGGCCGCCTTGATGCGTGGCCAGCGGTGATCACGATCCATGGCATAGTAGCGACCGATGATAGTGGCAATCCGGCCCTTCCCCAGTGATCTGAACTTGTCTTGCATGGCAGCCAGGGAAGCGTCCGCACTGCGTGGTGGCGTGTCTCGCCCATCCAGGAAGGCATGCAGAAAAACCCTGTCGGCGCCTCGCTGCACGGCCAGCTCGGCCATGGCATGGATGTGGGCTTCATGGCTGTGTACACCGCCCGGAGATAACAGGCCGAGAATATGCACCGCCTTGTCGTTTGCGACGGCAACATCGACGGCATCTGTCAGGGTCCGGTTGGCAAAGAACGATCCGGTTTTGATGGCACGACTGACGCGGGTGAATTCCTGATAGACGACACGGCCGGCACCGAGATTCAGATGGCCGACTTCGGAATTACCCATTTGGCGACTTGGCAGACCGACAGCGGCACCCGAAGTGCGAATCAGGGTATGCGGGCATTGTTCCCAGAGACGGTTCCACACCGGTTTTTTTGCGGAAGCAATGGCATTGTGCTGTTCTGAATCGCTGTAACCCCAGCCATCCAGTATCAGCAGCACCATGGGTCGTGCCGGGATTATTTGTGATCCGGGTTTACCTTGCTCTGCGCTCATCATTTCTGGAATGAGTCTATTCTACAGCTTGCCGCATGATGCGGGCCATGCAGGCGACTCGATAAACCATATACCTTATGGGGACGGGCCATGGGAAGCGTTCCACCTGTGACCCAAACGGTTTATATTATTGTATAATGTTTTAATAATGAATGCAGTAGCATAAAACATAATTAATTGATTCCAAGGGGAGAATGTATGTTCGTTGCCAGTGACAGTTTGATTTCACGCGATGAGGACATTGACCGGGCATCGCGATCCCTGAAAGCGATGTCTCACCCGTTGCGATTGAAAATTCTTTGCACGCTGCGTGATCAGGAAATCAGCGTACAGGATATCGTCGAACGGGTCGGCACTTCACAAAGCAATATCTCGCAGCACCTTGCCATCCTGAGAGACAAGGGCATCCTGGTCTCTCGCAAGGATGCAAACCGGGTGTATTACCGCGTTGGTGATGCGCGCACCCTGCGATTGATCGGCCTGATGCATGAAGTCTTCTGCACACGTGAGCGCTAGACCCGTATCAAAACAGCCAACCCCGGTACCCGCTATACACTGAAACCGTCGCGGAACTGCGTGACGCAACATCATGAGAGCCGATCTATCCTGCCATGGATATCCATCAACTTAGTGAATTTTTCACCAACCATCTGCTGTTGGTGATGGCGTTTTTCGCCATCCTCGCCATCCTCATTGGTGGTGAACTGCGGCGCCATTTCGGCACCGTAAAGGAGGTCGCCCCCGGCGAAGCTACCCGCTTGCTGAACCATGAAAATGCCATCATGGTTGATATGCGCAGTGACAAGGAATATCGTGACGGACATGTCGTCAACGCGATTCACACACCACAGGACAAGGGGGAAGCCGTCAACAAGCTCGGGAAATATCGCAATCGTCCACTGATTGTGTATTGCCGCAACGGGCAGCAATCTGCAAGGCTTTCCGGGGAGTTAAGCAAGCAGGGTTTCGATCCCGTGTACCACCTGAAAGGCGGTATACAGGCCTGGCAGCAGGCGGATCTGCCGTTGAGCAAGGGAAAATAAGCATTTCCCGCGCTACCGGCAAGAATCAAACCGAATAACACTTCAATAAAGGAAACACGCTATGGCTGAAAACAACGCGGTTGCCAACCAGGATAATAATGCAAACCTGATATTGCGTGCCCAGAAAATCTATCTCAAGGATGTTTCCTTCGAGTCACCGAACTCACCCGATATCTTCATGGATGACATGCAACCAAGGCTCGGTGTAGAAATCGAGCATGATGTATCGAAGATATCCGAGGATACCTATAATGTAGTTGTACAGATAACTGCTACTGTTACCATGGACGAGAAAACCGCATTTCTTGCGGAAGTACACCAGGCTGGAATCTTTGTGATCAAGGGATTTGAGCCGGAAATCCTGGATCGCAGGTTGAATGTGTTCTGTCCCAATACGTTATATCCCTATGCCTGTGCAACACTTGACGACCTCGTCGTCAAAGGCGGTTTCCCCCCGCTATTATTGCCACCATACCAGTTTGCTGCAAAATATAATCAGCAACTGCAACCGGAACCTGCAGAAGCACCGGCCTCCACACAGGATTGAATTCGGGACTTGATACGGTTTTGAACCGAACCATGCCGCTTGCATGAGTGATAAACCGATTACAGTCCTCGGTGCCGGCTCCTGGGGTACGGCACTGGCGATTCATCTGGCGGCAAAAAATAACACGGTTTATCTCTGGGGCCATGAACCGGAATTCATGGCCAGACTTGCTGCCGAACGGCAGAACCGGCAATTTCTTCCGGAAATTCCGTTCCCCGATAGCCTGGCCATTGAAGACGACCTGGCACGCGCCATACAACACAGCCGTGACCTGCTGCTGGTTGTCCCCAGTCATGCCTTTCGTGAAGTACTGACAAACGCGTTGCCAGCTCTCGGGGAAAGATCCCGCATCGCCTGGGCTACCAAGGGCCTGGAAGCCGGCAGCGGAAAATTCATGAGCGAAGTGCTGGATGAGGTGCTGGTTATTAACCATCCCGTTGCGGTACTCTCGGGACCGACCTTTGCCCAGGAGGTCGCAGCAGGACTGCCGACTGCCTTGACGGTTGCCTCGACAAATCCACCCTTTGCCAACGATCTTGCCAACCGCCTGCATGGTGAAACCATGCGCGTCTATACCAGTGATGATCTCACCGGCGTGCAGCTCGGGGGTACCGTCAAGAACGTGCTGGCCATCGCGGCGGGGATCACGGACGGGTTGCAGCTGGGGGCCAATTGCCGTGCCGCACTGATCACGCGTGGTCTTGCTGAAATCATCCGCCTGGGGGATGCCATGGGCGCGCGGCGGGAGACCCTGATGGGACTCGCCGGTGTCGGCGATCTCATCCTTACCTGCACCGAGAACCTGTCACGCAACCGGCGTCTGGGTCTGGCACTCGGGGAAGGCATTGCTCTCAAGATTGCAGTACAGGAGATTGGTCAGGTCGTGGAAGGGTTCAATACCGCACGTGAAGTTGTCGAACTCGCGCATCACTACAAAGTGGACATGCCCATCTCGGAACAGGTATACCGCGTCCTGCACGATGGTCTGCCCCCGGCCAGGGCGGTACATAACCTGCTGGCTCGCAGTCTGAAACCGGAAGCGCTGTGAGCCCAGCCTTCAGCGGCTTGCACCGTTAAAACCCTGTTGCCGCCAGGCTTCATAAACAATGATTGCGGCACTATTCGCAAGGTTCAGGCTGCGGCTGCGGGCAACCATCGGCAAGCGCAGCACTGAATTCCGGCCAGTCGCCTGCAGGATCTCGTCCGGTAAACCGCGGGTCTCCGGTCCCAGTAAAAAGGCATCTCCCGGCCGGTATCGTATGTCGGAATACAATCGTGTACCCTTCGTCGACACGGCCCAAAGCCGTGGCGGTTCAACCGCGACCTGGAACGCTGTCAGTGATGCATGTTCCTGCAGCATGGTCCATTCCCGATAATCCAGGCCGGCACGTCGCAGCTTGCGGTCATCCAGCTCAAATCCCAGGGGATGAATCAGGTGCAGGACACTGCCGGTATTGGCGCAAAGGCGTATGATATTACCCGTGTTGGGGGGAATCTCCGGCTGGTACAACACAACATGAAACATCTGCAAATCCGTGGAAGCCGCATCTGAAACGCATTTATCGGAAGCCGACCGGCAGCAACTTGCAGTTGAATTCTGCGGCCTGTCTCTGGCCACGCCGCTGGTGTTGCTATCCGGCTGTGTCGGCTTCGGCGAAGAATACACGCGGGTATCCGGCTTTTCCAACCGGGATGCCGGCGCGGTGTGTCTGAAAGGAACCACCCTGGCACCACGGCTCGGCAATCCACTGCACCGGGTTGCAGAAACCCCGATGGGCATGCTCAACGCCATCGGGCTGCAAAACCCGGGAGTTGATCATGTGGTCAACAGCATACTGCCGGAGCTCGATTTTTCCGAAACACGTTTCTTCGCGAATGTTTCCGGTTCCACGGTGGAAGAATATGTCGAGGTCACCCGTCGCTTCGATGACTCACCCATCGATGCCATCGAAATCAACATATCCTGTCCGAACGTGAAGGAAGGTGGCGTGACCTTCGGCAATGATCCGGACATGTCCGCCCGCGTCGTAGCGGCCTGCCGTGCGGTGACCGGCAAGCCGCTGATCACCAAACTGTCCCCGAACCAGACCGATATTGCAGACAATGCCCGGCGCTGCCTCGAGGCCGGCAGCGACGCCTTCGCCGTCATCAATACCCTGATGGGCATGGCGATCGACATCGAGTCCCGGACACCGGTCATCGGCAACAATCAGGGTGGCCTGTCCGGGCCTGCCATCAAACCCGTCGCCCTGCTCAAGGTGCATCAGGTCTATCAGGTCTGTAAACCGCATGGCATTCCCATCATCGGACAGGGCGGTGTTGGCAGTGCCGCAGATGCCATCGAGTTCCTCATCGCCGGCGCCACGACCGTGGGTGTCGGCACGGCCCTGTTCTATGACCCGTTGATCTGCGGCAAGATCAACGCCGGCATACTGGCCTACCTGCAGTGTCACGAAATCCGCAATCCTGGCCAGTTAACCGGCTGTCTCCGGCTCCACACCACCGCCTAGAACACCCGCTGGAAGACGTAACCGGCGGTCCTGGTTACTCCCCTGTTCGACGCTCCACCCCGTAAAACCATCCAGAACCGGGATTGACCGGAGGTAGTTAAAGATTCGGCAGCGCTGTCCGATACGTATATCCACGTACGCTGAGGTACGATTTTTTAACTATCGAGACGGGCATTGATCATGAAACATATTATCAAACAGTATCTTACAAGAGTCATCCTGGTGGTGCTCAGTACCGCTCCCATGATGGTGCAGGCGGAATCCAACAACGCTTCCGGTGGGACACCGCTGAATGTCACCGCACGGCTGAACCTGAGTGTGGTGATCCCGCGGTTCCTGTACTTCCGGGTAGGTACCGTAGGCACCGGCAACATCGACACCATTACGTTTTCCCCGACGGCCGCCGAGGTCGGTGACAGCAGTGCCATCGCCGGTGCGGGTGGCGATGCCGGTGCCGGTGGGGCCAACGTCGGGGTACGCAGCAATGCCGGTCAAATCACCATCACCCCGGCCAATGACAGCGGTGTCGGTGGCCTGGGCACGGGTGCCGGCAATATCTCCCTGGACGAAATTACGGTGACCAGCGATGATGGGGCCCTGCCAACGCCCACCTTGACGGATGCCGGCGGCGCTCCGGTCAACGTGACCCTGACCGGTGGCAACGTGACCAACCGCCAGGCGATCTGGACCTACTCGTACGACAACACGACCACGCCGGAACCCGGCACCTATGATGCACAGATCACTTACACGGCTGCGAGTCTGTAGGTCTGTCCAGGTAACACCCCTGTCCCCGCCCCGCGCGGGGATTTTTTTTGCGTCCAGGGAGCAGGTGAGACCGCGCAGCGGTCGAGAGACTGGCCTGGGCCATGGACGTACAGCCGCTCTCGCACTTCCGTGTGCTTCGCGGCATTCGGACATCCTGTCCATCATCGCGGAGCGCAGGGATGCGCGGGAGCGATGCGTCCAGGGAGAAGGTGAGACCGCGCAGCGGTCGAGAGACTGGCCTGGGCCATGCGCGGGAGCGATGCAACAGACAACCGCGGACCGGAAGCTCTTGGCTGGCGTATGGTGAACCGGTAGCATTGAGTTCATGAAATCCATGCAGGAATCTCCGTGACAAGGTATGCGACGCTGTCAGCCGACATTAAACTGTGTTCTGCCGATGCTGCTCCTGGCAGGCATCGCCTGCGGCTACAGCAAAATCGCCGAGGCCGTCGTGTTCACCCTCAAGGACGCGGCGCCGCCCGAGATCCTGATCCAGGTTGGTGGCGGCGGCAAGAGCATCCACACGGTCACCTTCGACGTACCGCTCGTCAGTGCCGGCGATGGAACCCCGGTAGCCGGCTCGCGGCGGATCTGGATCCGCCTGGAAATACGCTCCACGGCCGCGACTCCCCTCACCGGCTTTTTGACCGTAGACTCCTCCACGCCGCTCGACAATGGCGCAGGCGGCACCATTCCGGTGTCGGACATCAGCTGGACGGCGGAGGATGGCGATATCCCGTCCGGCACCTACACCGGCACCAGCAACCAGTTGCTGGCCAGTTTTACCAGCTCGGTCCGGGTCAGAGACCGGCTTAGTTTTAGCTTCGCCAACACTTCACTCTACGATGCCGGCACCTATACCGGACAGGTTACCTATACATGGTCCGCACCCTGAGTAGCGGTCTGCTGCTGGCGTGCCTGGCCGGGATGAATACGCCGGTCCTGGGCGAACGCCTCAGTGACGCCCTGTCACCCCGCCAGCAAGTGGACATCGACCTGGTCTGGAAAGACCAGACCAACCTGGAAACGCTGGGCGACAAGGCATACAACACGGTTATAGCCAGGGCGCGCAATGTCGACACGCGACTGGACACCTCCGCATACCTCGGCAGCCGGGCACGCATTTACCTGGAGCTACCCATCCAGGTTCGCGGCCTGGCCAATCCGGGCAGCCTGGAACTCTCCTGGACCACCAACGGCCTGTTCAGCCCGGGGCGGGTAACACCCGGGACCCGGCAACTGATTTTCGAGGGCATGATCACCGACCCGGTCATGCGGGATATTTTCGATTTCACCTTTGAAGTCGATGCCCGCTTTCTCACCCAAACCCTGCGCCTGGAACCTGTTTATGACATCGAGATCGTCAAGCCCTGAAACTATCCAACGCCTGCTGGTGTTGCCGTTGATATTGCTGCTGGTCACGGGCACACCGGCCCTGGCCGAGGGTTTCTCGGTACTGGTCTCGCCACCGCGTTTCGAACTGCACGGTGAGCCGGGCGAGGTATTGCGGGAATACGTGGAAATCAACAATCCGGGGAATCTGCCGGTCACTTTCCTGCTGCGCACCGCCGACTGGGACATGACCGAAACCGGCGCGGCCACTTTCTATCCGCCGGAACTGCAGCCCGGAAGCTGCCGGCCATGGACACGCATCGAGCGCCACAAGATCCGTATTCCGGCCAGGGCCACCAAGCGCTACCGGTTCCAGATCGACATACCCGCCGACGCACAGCCGGGCGAATGCCGGCTGGCCGTGATGATCGAGTCCCCCAGAGAGGATGCCGTGATAACCCGGGCCAACACGGTGAGTATCCCGGTGCAGGGGCGGATTGCCGTGGTGATCTATGTCTCCGTAGGTGATGCCAGGCCGGACCTGGTGCTGCAGGATATTGTCCTCGAAGAGGTCAACGGGCAACTTACACCGGTGGTCATTCTGAACAACCGTGGCACGGCCCACGGCCGCACCAGCGGCTTTGTGGATGGCACCGATGCCAACGGCCAGCGCTTCGAGTTCCAAGTCTCCCCGCTACCCATCCTGCCCGGACAAACCCGCCGGGTACCCCTGCAGCGCGCCTTGCTGGACGATGAAACACCCGCACCGTTTACCCCGCCGCTGGAGCTCAAGGGTACCATCGAGTGGGAAGACGGCAAGCAGCCGGTCGCACAGCGCGTGAACTGAAATGCCGGTCCGGCACTAGTACTCCTTCAAGGTGATATTGACGGGTTCAGCGAGTCGGGAAGCGGTTGGCCGCCAGGCGCGCCTCGCCGGGAATGGCCAGCCCTTGCCAAGAGGCGCAACACCGCGGACGAGGGCTTCCCGGCTCGCCCGAAGGGAGCTACCCAGATTATCCAATACGGCGTTGCAGTCCTTGAAAAGGGCCTGCCATTCCCTGCGGACTGCGCCTTGTCTTGGATCATCCGGGTAGCTCTGAATCCGTCAATATCACCTTGAAGGAGTACTAGCGGTCGAGCCGTTGCAGTGCGAAATCCACTTCACTGGTTTCACGCACCCCGACTTCAACGGCCTGCGGCGCCTCGTCATCCAGACCCCATGGCAAGGGCAGGTCCTCGAGCGCAACGGATACTTCATGCAATCCGGACGCTACCGGCACAAAGGTATAACGCCCGGCACTGTCGGTAACCGCCTCGTAGCCACGGTCCAGGTAGACAAAGACTCCCTTCGCACCCCGTTCACCCGCCTGGCGTACGCCATCCCCGTTTTCATCGTAGAACACCAGGCCGCTGATTTCGCCATAACCGCCGGCATCCCCCTGCTGCCCCAGCAACACAAAGGGACGGCCCCGGCTGCGGCTGTAACGGATACTCAACAGCAGGGTTTTTTCATCATCGGATGCAGTGGAGGAGATACCCCCCGGGACATCATCCAGGCGGTTGTAGGTCATGCGCAAACTGGCATCCCAGTCGGGCAGAAAGTTCCATGCCAGCATCAGCGAGGCAAATATATTTTTCTGCTGGCTGCCCCGGCTGCGGTCCACCAGGGAGTACGAGACGTCCCCATTCCACTGCAGATCGGAACTGATATCGTGACGCACCAGCAGTGCCGCGGTGCTGATATCCAGCTCGTCTTCCAGGCCGGTTTCCCTTTCATGCGACAGCGTACTGGACAATGTCAGATTACGCTTCAGGTTCCAGTCCTGGTCCCAGATGATCCCCAGGGCATGTCCGGTATCGCTACCCTCCTCGAGACGCGCGCTGGACAGTTGCAGGCGCGAGGTTCCTATCGAAAAGGCATGTGCCGTATATCCCGACAGGAAGTAGCCACGATTTTCATCACCGCCGAGATCATCACGGGGATTATTGCCGCGCGCGGTCAGCGTACCGCCCACGCTGGTGCGGGAACTCATGCGCCAGGCGCCGTTTATAAAGGTGTTGAACAAATTATTACCGGCACGGTCCTGGCGGTTATCGATATCGGTTTGCAACAGATCCACGCCACTGGTCAGATCATAGCGCAGCGCCTTGAGATCGTAGCGGATATAACCACCCTGCTGATCATCGGTGGGCGAGGTATCCGTCCAGAGCAGTTCCGGCTCCAGACGAAACAGGCCAAAGCGGTACCGCGCGCGATCGACTTGCGTATCGCCGTCCAGCCAGGCACCGTTATTTCCCTTGCTGTCTGCCAGCAGGTGGCCCTGGTAGCGCTGCTTCCTGTCCGGTGTCTCATACTGCAGTGCCGTGGCAATACTCTGGTGATCACGCACTTCTTCCGCACCGTCGACATGCACGAGGTAGGCCGCAGCACGCCAGTCGCTCAGGAATGACCGGCTGTAGCCCAGGGACATCTGGTTACCCTCGTCGGTTTCAAAACCCTGGATCTGGGTCGGATCCAGCCTGCCGTAACGCCCGGCGCTCACATAATAGTCCGCATATTCGCTGCTGACGTGACTCTGGGCGCCACCCAGCAATGCGGATGGCAAATACAGGCGGTAACTGTTGCTGATCAGGGTGTCCATGGTGTTGCGCATTACCCCGACCGTGTTATCCATGCTGTGGTCCGCATCCAGTGCAAAATCACGCTGTCGCAGGATAAACTGGCCACCGACGGAATTGTCACTGAAGGGTTCTTCACCACCCTTGCGTACGGTCGACTCCAGGCTGAGGTCACCATAGTTCAGTGTTTCCCGCCGCCAGTTCAGCAGCAGTCCGTTTTCGGTGAAGTCGTCGGTGTCATCCTCCCGGTAATGCTGGTACTCCACGCTGTAGTAACGCCTTCCCTCCGGCTCGAATTCTTCCTCCAGCAGCTCCGCATCGAACAATTCGCTTGCCAGGTCGGGGGCGATCAACCGGTCTATATAGACTTCGGTAGCCGCATCGGCCGGCACCGCTACGACAGTATCTGATTCAGGACTGGTCGCCGGCGGGCCCGCGGCCGGTGGTTCCTCTGCATCTGCACGGGCCTGCAGGTCACAGGGTAAAGCGCACAGTACTGACAGCAGCATGACTGCCGGACCGGTATGTCGAGGCGTAAGTACAGCCTGCATTGAGTGTTCAAATATCCAGATCGGGTGGTATATCCGTGAAACATGATCCGGTCGGGAATGGCAACCACGCACCGGCACCAGTTCACTCTGGCACGGCGATTGAAACACACAGACTGGAGTACGTCTATCGGTAAAAAACGGCTGATTTGCCGGTTTTCTGCTGCAGCATACAGCTCTCAGGCAATATCCTTCAGGTTGAGTTCCTTGAGCTTGCGGGTCAGGGTGTTGCGCCCCCAGCCAAGCAGGCGAGCCGCTTCCTGGCGCTTTCCGCCGGTGTGTTGCAGTGCGGTCCGGATCATGATGCGTTCAAAGGCCGGCATGGCCTCATTCAGAATCTGCTCCCGGCCATCCACAAGTTGCTGCTGCGTCCACTTGTATAACTGCGTCTGCCAGTCACCGGCTATCGCTGTGGCTTCACCCGCCGAGGCAAGCAACTCATCGGGCAGATCCTCGAGACGTATTTCCTGGCCCGGGGCCATCACCGTCAGCCAGCTGCAGAGGTTTTCCAGCTGGCGGACGTTACCGGGCCAGTCCAGCTGCATGAGGCGCCGCTCGACTGCGGGATCCAGTAACTTGACTTCAACCGCAAGCTCCTTTGCTGCCTGAAGCAGGAAGTGACGCATCAATATCGGAACATCCTCGCGGCGATCACGCAGCGGCGGTATATGTATGCGAATGACATTCAGCCGGTGAAACAAGTCTTCGCGGAACTGTCCCCCCTTGACACGCTGATCCAGATTCTGATGGGTGGCGGCAATGATGCGTACATCCACCTTCTTCGGAGTGTGTGCACCGACAGGATAAAACTCGCCATCGGCCAGCACACGTAGCAGGCGGGTCTGTAGCTCGGCCGGCATGTCACCGATCTCGTCCAGCATCAGGGTACCGCCATTGGCCTGTTCGAAGCGCCCGGTACGACGGTTTTGCGCACCGGTGAAGGCACCGCGTTCATGACCGAACAGTTCCGATTCCAGCAAGTCACGCGGGATGGCCGCCATATTGAGCGCCACGAACGGCTTGTCGGCGCGGGTGCTATGCCGGTGCAAGGCCATGGCTACCAGCTCCTTGCCGGTTCCGGATTCACCATTGATCAGTACTGTGGCATTGGAGTGGGACAGGCGCCCAATGGCGCGAAACACTTCCTGCATGGCCGGCGCCTTGCCGACAATCTCGGGGGAACCCTCGGGTCTACTGGTTATGACATCAGTCTGTTGCTGTTCCCGCACACCCAGGGCACGCCGTGCCAGAGCAATCGCCTCATCGACATCGAACGGTTTCGGCAAATACTCGAAGGCACCACCCTTGTAGGCGGATACCGCACTGTCGAGGTCGGAGTGTGCCGTCATGATGATTACCGGCAGGTCCGGATGGGCGCTGCTAATCCTGTCAAGCAACTCCAGCCCGTCAATACCCGGCATGCTGATATCGGAGATGATCACAGCAGGCTCCTCTCGCTGCAGCGCATCCAGTGCAGCGTCGCCGGAATCAAAACTCGATACCTCCATACCGGCCCTGTTCAGTGCCTTTTCAAGCACCCAGCGAATGGAACTGTCATCGTCAATGATCCAGATGGTCTTGTGGTGGCTCATTGGTTGTTATCCAGTGGAAGCAGAATTGTAAACACCGTCTTGCCAGGCTCGCTGCTGCATTCGATCAGTCCATGGTGACGGCTGATCAGTGACTGGGCGATGGAAAGGCCCAGGCCGGTTCCATCAATACGGCTGGTTACCATCGGGTAAAATATCTTGGCGCGCAGTTCTTCCTTGATCCCGGGGCCGTTATCGATAACCTGAATTTTTGCCACCAGACGATGCAGGCGGGCACCGATGTTGAACTGTCTCTGGACCCGTGTACGCAGCCTGATTACACCCTTGCCATCCATTGCCTGGGCGGCATTGCGGACGATATTCAGCAGTGCCTGGACCAGCAGGTCCGGGTCAGCCTGCAGGTCCGGCAGGCTGGGATCATAGTCTTGATGGATCACCAGTCCGCCACCCGATTCCGCCAGGACCAGATCCTGCACCCGTTCCAGGGTTTGATGGATATTGACAGCCTGGATGGTGGGTACATTATTGGGACCCAGCATCCGATCCAGAAGGTTTTGCAGGCGGTCCGCCTCACCAATGATGATCCGGGTGTATTCCCGGAGTGAATCATCACCAATTTCCTTTTCGAGCAGTTGTGCCGCACCCCGCAAGCCACCCAGCGGATTCTTGATTTCGTGTGCCAGCCCGCGCAATAGCGCCTGGGTAGCTTCCTGTTGCGTGATCAGCTGCTCTTCATGTGCAATCCGTAACTGATGGTCCACTTTGCGCAATTCCAGCATGATACCGGTGAAGCCATTCTTCAGGCTGATCGCCGTATGAGTACAATTTACAATCAGCGACCGCCCCTCCAGCAGTTCCAGCTGGCAACCGCGCTGGGTGACTACCTGCCCGGTTTCCAGGGCACTGGTCAGGCAACCTTTTACGGCGTCCGCATTGGCAAGGAGTTCTGTGATGGCTTTTCCATGAGCATGCCGGGCACTTTGTTCGAACATCACCTCACCGGCTGGATTCAGGTAACACAGCCGGAAGCTGTCATCAAATACGATTACCGTGGTACTCAAATACTCCAGCAAGGACCCTATTCGGGATTCGGAAAAAGATTCTTCGCCGGTCATAATGGAAAATACTGCAAGAAACAAACCAGATTTCGGTGATGACTTCGAGATTCCCCATCAAGCAGAAGATCACCATGAATAACAGAGGGATATGCCGTGACATCACGGCTGCCATCGGTCGGTGGATCAAACATAGGTTGTGATTATGCACCATTACGGTGCATCATGACCAACAGGGTTGCGGGGGTTGTCCGCAGATGATCTTGCGGGGCCGCTGAACTATCTGGCCCGGGGCAGCGGGGTGGGTTTGGGTTTGGCCGGTGGTGTGGGCTGGATGCGGTTCGGGTTGTTCGGGTTGTTCGGGTTGTAGATGGATTCACGGTGCATGTGAAAGGTCACTTCCCCGGAACTCATTACCGTTTGACCGGTGGAATTCACGATGCTTGCGCTCAGGGTGTGGGTGCCGCGGTCGAGATTGCTGAATCCGATTACCGTATTGGTAATGGGCGTGCCATAGGGCTGGCCATCGAGGTAAAACTGGATCTTGTGTCCTGCCTTGGATATCAAGGCTGGCTTCAGCGCAACCCGAACCTGCAGGACACCCAGATTGTTGCGCACTGTGGCATCATTTTCCGGTGTAACAATCGCCAGGCTATCGTAGGGACTTGTTTCGGGTTTTTTCTCCGGGGTACTGGAAAATTTCGGTACCGGGGGAGCTTTGTAGGTGGGCAGTTCCGGTAGTTGCATTTTTTCCGCACCGGGTGCCGGCTGATCT